>Ga0129311_1000384_pt1 | contig 40439 bp, 35 predicted proteins | sample Go1ome_FD_94435 | JGI IMG/M metagenome (GOLD analysis project Ga0129311, IMG submission 94435) | Western lowland gorrila individual fecal microbial communities from Wisconsin, USA - Go1022B metagenome | ecosystem: Host-associated > Mammals > Digestive system > Large intestine > Fecal | place...
AAAGCTCTTTCTGATCAAACTGCAGCAGGAAGACGGCAGAGGGTACAGTTCTGTAAAGACAATCAGGGGTGTTTTAAGACCTGCATTCCAGATGGCGGTGGATGACGATGTCCTGAATAAAAATCCGTTTGGATTTCAGTTGGCTGGTGTGGTGGTAAATGACAGTGTAACCAGAGAAGCTATTACCAAGGAACAGATGAACAAGTTCCTGAAATTTGTACATGACGATAATGTGTACTGTAAATATTACGAGGTCATTTACATTCTTTTTCATACGGGAATTCGTATTTCGGAATTCTGCGGACTGACCATCAGCGATATTGATTTGGAGAATAACATCGTAAACATCGACCATCAGTTACAGAGAACTTCGGATATGAAGTACATTCTTGATACTACCAAAACGGATGCAGGAACAAGGAAATTGCCGATTACACAGGATGTGGCTGATTGCTTTCGGGCAATCCTTGAGGACAGAAAGAAACCAAAATATGAGAAGATGATAAAGGGGCATACGGGATTTCTGTTCCTTGATAAGAATGGCAACCCAGAAGTGGCGATGCATTGGCAGCATCGACTGAATCACATGGTAAAACGCTACAACGATATTTACAGAGTGCAGATGCCAAATATCACACCACACGTATGCCGACACACCTACTGTTCTAATATGGCAAAGTCGGGCATGAATCCGAAGACACTGCAGTACCTGATGGGACATTCTGACATCAGTGTGACTATGAACACATATACGCATTGGGGGTTGGAAGATGCTGCCGATGAACTGAGAAAAATGGAAGATGTGGAGAAGGTACGGAGAGAAATGGAAAAAGGACAGGAGAAGCCGATGAACCAGAAAATGTTCAGGGCAATTTAATATGGAAGAGAAAAACACATGCAGAGGGAGTTGCAACGGGGCAGCTCCCTTTTTGACTGCGGAAAAATCATATTCAGAAACGGCCGCTTCTATGCTATAATATCGATAGTCTATTTGAACAAGGCGAAAAAACGCCAGTAGTAATCTGGCGGGAATTATACTACGTTTTAACTACGATTGATGGCTGTGTTTTGCACGGATTTGCAAAATTTTGCGTAATGTACCACAGATTCTGTGAAAATAAGATTTTATAGAAAAGTCGGCAAAACCCCGCAAAACTCGGCATTTTTTCGCAGTTTGAAAGGAGAAATTATGAGCATTCGCGTACTTTTCGTGTGCCACGACAATATCTGCCGTTCCCCAATGGCTGAATTTCTATGCAAGGACCTCGTCGCCAAACAAGGTCTCTCAAGCCAATTTGAGATTGCATCCGCAGCGACCAGCACGGAGGAGATCGGCAATCCGGTGCACCGCGGAACGGTGCGGAAACTGGCGGAGTATGGGATCTCGACCAAGGGAAAGACTGCAAGGCAGATGACGCGCGCAGATTATGAACATTATGATTATCTGATCGGAATGGATGACTGGAATATCCGCAATATGATGAGGATTCTGGGTGCGGATCCGGATAAAAAAGTATACAAGCTGCTAGAATTTGCCGGATCTTCGCGTGATATCGCGGATCCGTGGTATACCGGGAATTTTGATGAGACCTATGATGACATTATGGAAGGCCTGACAGCTTTTCTGAGTCAGATCACGAAAAACATATAAATGCTGCAAAACGCAATCATGAAACTTTAAACGAAACAATGCAGGCCAACTTTCAATCCAGCTGCCGCATGCCCTTAGAGATAAGGCATGTAACGGCTGGTTTTGCTTTGTTGTTCATAATTTGCATAAGCGCGCAGAACCTTAGTGCCATAGGAGAACCGTAAGATCGTTACAACGACCAGGCAGGCTGTGTACAGGTATCCCCAGACGGTATAGCGCAGGAGAAAGACCACCTCACCGGTCTCACGGTAGATCAGAGTCATGGGCAGCAGGATAAGGAAGGTATAGACCAGCCAGAAGATCCAGCTCAGGATCAGAAATACATTCATGGATCGGAGCTGGCTGGACGGATGACGATGGCGAAGTGAAGATTTTCCACCGACAATGCAGCTGAAGATGAAGATGCAGAGTGCCATGACCGCCATTACGACTAAAACGCCGACCACCAGTAAATATGACCAGTCAATATGGGAACTGTCGGCGATGGTCTGCTGGAACAGGCTGTCGGAACCGCCGGAAAAGAGTGCATACAGTCCGCCGGCAGCAAGAAGCCACATGGGAAAATACTGGATCCAGTCACTGTCGTCCAGAATATAATTTACAGTCTCGTGATATTGGAACAATCCGCAATTACAAAAGATTGCGGTCAGAAACCCGAAGATCACCAGAAATGCAAGCAAGCCGGTATGCGGATTTTGAAACAGAGTGAAATCACTGTTGAAGGAATAGCCGGGATAAGGTCCACGCATCGTCTGATAAGCGCCCTGATTGGTTAGATCGGCAAGGCGTGCACCGCAGAAAGGGCACAGGGTGGAACCGTTTGGTAATTCTTTTGCACATTGTGGACAAAACATGAGAACGCTCCTTTATATATGTATGAGGGACCGGTAATTGTAAGACTTACTAACTGTCTGCAAACAAACGGACTCTTTTATTAGTATATAACAAAAGTATACAACAAAAAGACTGTGGTTGCATTATAAATGTTTGCTTGATAGAATAAAATATGAGCAGTGCCCGGAGAGACGGGGCATATAGGGGAAAAACGGATGGAAAAAGCGTATAAACTGGAATTTCAGAATGACATGTCGAAGGAGCTGACACTGAATTGCTGTGGGTGCTCCAAGACGGAGCCGCTGCACAGCTTTGGACCGGCGGTGAAGCCACATTATCTGATCCATTATGTGCTGCGCGGCAAAGGGCGTTTTGTGATGAACGGCACAGAATATCCGCTGGAAGAGGGGGCTGGTTTTTTGATTGAACCGGGAGAACTTGCTTTTTACCAGGCAGATGAAAAGGATCCGTGGACCTATGTGTGGGTCGGCTTTTCGGGCGCAAAGGCAGCAGAGTATGTGAGAGGCATGGGGTTGTCGGCAGCGCATCCGGTTTTTGCATCGGAATATGCGGATGAGCTGTACCGGACGGTCATGGATATGATGGAGCATAATACCTATGGACTGACGAACGATCTTCGCAGAAACGGGCTGCTTGGTATCTTTTTATCCGTCATTGCAAGGACGGCTTCCTTACAGGACAAAAGCGAGACGGACAAGGCAAATATCTATGTCAGCAGGGCAGTGGATTTTATCCGCAGTAATTATTACAATCCGATCCGCGTTACGCATGTGGCGGATTATGTGTGCATTAACAGAAGCTATCTGTATACGCTTTTTAAGGAGCACCTGAACATGTCGCCGCAGCAGTTTCTGACGGGCGTACGGATTGCCAAGGCAGTGGAGCTTTTGCAGATGACGGAGCTTCCGATCGAAAGTATCGCGATTTCCTGCGGCTACAGCGATCCGCTGGTTTTTACAAAAGCATTCAGACAGGTCAAGGAAATCTCGCCCTCCGGCTATCGGAAGGAAAGGTTGTTAAGCGGCAGCAGGCATAAGCAGAGTGACCTTGCGCAGATCGAGTCGTTTCTGAGTGGAAAATAGCGGGCAGAAACAACATTTTGACAGGTATACGCAACAAGCGGGTATGACACAAAGACAGCGAAGTGAGATATAGTAAATGGAACGAGGTTCTGTATCAGCATATATGGGGTTACGGACATTTATGATAAAAACAGAAGGAGAAGGGTATGAACGAAGCAGAGATCAGAAAAACGGTATTGGAAAAATATGAGGAATTGTTTGGCGGTACGGACGGAGTAAAGGTGTACTTTGCACCCGGCCGTGTCAACATGATCGGAGAGCATACGGATTATAACGGGGGACATGTATTTCCCTGTGCGCTGACGATCGGAACTTATGCAGCGGCGAAGAAGCGCGCGGACAGAAAGCTGCGCCTGTTTTCACTTAATTTTGACAAACTCGGCGTGATTGAGTCAAGTCTGGATGATCTGAAACTGGCAAAAGAGGCAGGCTGGACCAATTATCCGAAGGGTGTGATGTGGGCATTTGGGCTTCGCGGCATGGAGATGGACTGCGGCCTGGATATGGTGTTATACGGAAATATCCCGAACGGTTCCGGACTTTCTTCTTCCGCTTCCTTAGAGGTGCTGACCGGATCTATCTTAAGGGATCTGTATGGCTTTGATGTCAGCAATATCGATCTGGCGCTGATCGGACAGTATTCCGAGAACAATTTTAACGGATGCAACTGCGGTATCATGGATCAGTTTGCATCTGCCATGGGTAAAAAAGACCATGCGATTTTTTTGAATACAGCGGATCTCTCCTATGAGTATGCACCGCTTGTTTTAGACGGTGCAAAGATCGTTGTGACCAATTCCAATGTAAAACACAGTCTGGTGGACTCCAAATACAATGAGCGGCGCAGTGAATGCGAGAAAGCACTGGAGGAGCTGCAGGCAGTCATAGGCATTAACACGCTCGGAGATCTGACAGAGGAACAGTTTGACTCTTATCAGTCCGCCATCAAGGACGAGGTTCGCCGGAAGCGTGCAAAACATGCCGTATATGAGAACCGCAGAACGATCCGTGCGGTAGAGGCATTAAAAGCAAACGATATTGAACTGTTTGGAAAGCTGATGAATGCATCCCACGTATCCCTGCGCGATGATTACGAAGTGTCCTGCGAAGAGATTGATGTGCTGGTTGATGAGGCATGGAAGATCGACGGCGTGATCGGCTCCAGAATCACCGGCGGCGGGTTCGGCGGCTGCACGGTGAGCATCGTAAAGGACGGAGCAGTGGAAGAATTTAAGGCAAAGGTCGGTGCGGCATATCAGGAGCGTGTCGGCAAAAAAGCGGATTTCTATGTGGTAGAGATCGGCGACGGTCCGAGAACCTTATAAACCAATCGCAGATTTTGTAAAAAACAAGATTTGAAAAAGCAAAATTTGAAAGAAGCAGGACGACTTACATATTAGCAGGGGAGAGAAAACAGATGTCTATTCAGGAAAATATCAGAAGATTAGTTGCCTATGGTCTGGTCACCGGACTGATCGAACCGGAGGATAAGATCTACACGACTAATCGTTTGCTGGAATTATTTAAGCTGGACGATCCGGGGGAAGAATACGAAGCGATTGCCGCAGAAGCTGCCAATGATATAACAAACGCAGGAGCGTGTGCAACAAGTGCAGCAGGCGCAGGAGCGTGTGCTTCTGAGAATTCCGTCAGTGTGGCAGATCTGGAGGGGATTCTCGCACAGATGCTGGACTACGCATATGAGCATGGACTGATGGAGGACAACAGCATTGTGCACCGTGATCTTTTTGATACTAGGATCATGGGCCTGCTTGTGCCAAGACCGTCGGAGGTTATCCACAGATTTGAGACTTTGAAGGCAGAGGATCCGAAGAAAGCAACGGATTATTTCTATAAATTCAGCCAGGATACGGATTATATCCGTCGATACAGAATTGCGAAGGACCGCAAGTGGGTGGTTTCCACAGAATATGGGGATCTGGATATCACGATCAATCTCTCCAAACCGGAGAAGGATCCGAAAGCGATCGCTGCAGCGAAGCTCGCAAAGCAGAGCGGTTATCCGAAGTGCCTGCTTTGCCCGGAAAATGAGGGATATGCCGGAAGGCTGAATCATCCGGCAAGGCAGAATCACCGCATTATCCCGGTTACCATCAACGGCAGTCGCTGGGGCTTCCAGTACTCCCCCTATGTGTATTATAACGAACATTGCATCGTGTTTAATTCGGAGCATGTGCCGATGAAGATCGAGCATGCAACGTTTTGCAAGATGTTTGATTTTGTAAAGCAATTCCCGCATTATATAGTCGGTTCTAACGCGGATCTGCCGATTGTTGGAGGATCTATCTTAAGTCATGATCATTTCCAGGGCGGCAATTACGAATTTCCAATGGCGAAGGCACCTGTTGAGAGAAGCTTTCAGGTTGCAGGGTTTGAAGATGTGGAAGCGGGGATCGTGAAATGGCCGATGTCCGTGATCCGGTTAAAGGGGGCAGATGCGGACAGACTGATCGCGCTTGCCGATGTGATCCTGAATAAATGGCGCGGTTATACGGATGAACAGGCATTTATCTATGCCGAGACGGATGGCGAACCGCATAATACGATTACACCGATCGCTAGAGAGCGCGGCGGGTGCTATGAATTGGATCTGGTACTGCGCAATAATATTACGACTCCGGAACATCCGCTTGGCGTATACCATCCGCATGCAGAACTGCATCATATCAAAAAAGAAAATATTGGTCTGATTGAGGTTATGGGACTTGCGATCCTGCCGTCCAGACTGGTGTTAGAGTTGGATCAGCTGGCAGATGCCATTGTAAACGGTAAGGATATCCGTGCCAATGAGATGATTGAAAAACATGCGGACTGGGTGGATGCATTCCGTAGCAAGTATGACAGGATAGATGACAGTAATGTCATGAATATATTACAGGATGAGGTCGGTCTGGTATTTTCCAAAGTGTTGGAGCATGCCGGTGTTTATAAACGTGATGCATCAGGACAGGCGGCATTCGACCGTTTTACGGCAAGTCTTTGATGATTTATGCTTGATAGGTGGTTTCCTGATATTTTTGTGGAAAGATAGTTGTATTTTTTCAAGATCATCCATAAAAATATGCTCCGTTTGACGTATCTTAAGCAGATAAGACTATTTGGCAGAAAATGCAGGGAACAGAAACCATGCCAAAAACAGAGTCCATGATGGAAAGGAGTGTACCGGATATGAACAAGAAAAAAATAACAAGTATTGCGGTTGCGGCACTATTAACAGGAAGCCTGCTTGCCTGCGGCAGTCGGGAGGTAACGCAGGGAGATACGGCAAAGGACAATATGACACAGGGGAATGATGTACGGGGAAACGGAGATGAGACAGAGGACGTTGTCAGGATCTCCGCCAAAGCTCAGGACAATGGGGACGGGACATCGACCTCCACGGTCGCAGAGTATCCGACAACACAGGAGCTGGATGAGACCTTGAAAAGCGGCGTGAATCATCTTGCTTATGATTTGTCAGACCGGTTAAGTGAAAACGGAGAGAATTATTTTTTCTCCCCCTACAGTATCAGTTCGGCATTGACGCTGCTTGACAATGCGGCTGACGGAAATACCAAAACACAGATGGAAGATGTTCTTGGAATCACAAGTATTGATGACTGGAATATGCAGCTTGCCTGTTATATGGCAAAGGAACAGCCGGAGAAGGCAAAGCTGACAAGTGCCAATTCCCTGTGGTTTGACAAGAGCTTTACGGTTGCGGACGAAGCGTATGCGCAGTATCTGCCCTTAGTTGAGTTTTATTATGATGCCCAGTTGTATAAGGCTGATTTTGCACGGGATCCGGAGACGGTCAGAAACGAGATCAACCGCTGGGTATCTGAAGGAACGAATGGTATGATCGAGGATTATCTGAAACAGGTGGATCCGGGTACGGTGCTGGCACTTATCAATGCAGTCTGTTTTTATGGGGAATGGAGTAATCCTTTTATGGCGGAAATGACCTATGAGGAGACGTTCCACGGTACAGACGGGGATACACAGGTGGATATGATGCACCAGGGTCAGGAGTGGTTCCCTTATTACCAGGAGGGGCAGCTGCGTGGGATCAGTCTTCCTTACGGTGACGGAAGCAAGGTGATGAATGTTCTGATTGCGGATGAAAACGCAGATCAGACGGCAGCGGAATTGTTTGCCGGATTGTCGGAAAGTGAAAAAAATGAATTTTTACAGAACGTGATGAATGCGGATGAATCCTATGTGGAATGGCTGCAGCTTCCGAAATTTCAAATGAGCTATAGCATTGACGGTTTGAAAGGGATCCTGGAAAGCCTTGGAATGCAGGATGCCTTTGATCCGGGAGCAGCAGATTTTTCAAAAATCGGCGAGGTCTATGTATCCGATATCGGACATATGGCTGTGCTGGAAGTGGATGAGCTTGGAAGCCGTGCCGCTGCAGCGACAGACCTTATGGTAAGCGAAACATCAATAATCATAGAGGAGAATCCTGTCATATTTATTGTGGATCAGCCGTTTGTGTTCACAATTCAGGATAAAGAGACCGGAACGATTCTTTTTATGGGGCAGATTCAGAATCTTGATTAAGAAAATGTGACCGGGGAGCAGATTATGAAATTTTTGTTGACAGCAGTAAATGCAAAATATATTCATTCCAATCCTGCAATTTATAGTTTGAGAAGCTATGTGCTGGCAAAGGAGCCGTCTTTTGCAGAGGATATCATGCTTGCGGAATATACGATCAATCATGAATTATCGGTGGTTTTGGCGGATATTTATCAAAAAAAACCGGATGCGATCGGCTTCTCCTGCTATATCTGGAACTGGAACATGATCCGCGATCTGGTGAGAGAACTTTCCAAACTTCTTCCCGGGGTTCCGATCTGGCTTGGGGGACCGGAGGTATCGTATGAGCCGGAGCAGGTATTACAGGAATTGCCGGAAATAGCAGGTATTATGGTGGGCGAGGGCGAGGAGACATTCCTTGCCCTGTTGCGTCATTACCGCAACCAATGTCCCTGTCAGGAGCAAAGCGATGGACGGAAACAGGATTCCTGCCGGGCAGAAAACAGTACATTAAGTGCGATTCCCGGATTATATCTTCCCGGTATTAAAAGTACGGGAGCAAGAAAATTGACAGAACTGTCGGATATTCCGTTTTTTTATGAGGATCTGTCTGTGTTTCAAAACCGTATATTATACTATGAATCGTCCAGAGGCTGCCCGTTCCGGTGCAGCTATTGCCTTTCATCGATAGACAAGACGGTGCGGCTGCGGGATTTGCAACTGGTAAAGAAGGAGTTACAGTATTTCCTTGATCACAAAGTACCACAGGTAAAGTTTGTGGATCGTACCTTTAACTGTAATCATGCGCATGCAATGGGAATATGGCAGTATATCAAGGAACATGACAACGGTGTCACTAATTTTCACTTTGAGATAGAGGCAGATCTTCTGACGGATGAGGAACTAAAACTGCTTCATACGCTGCGCCCGGGACTGGCACAGATGGAGATCGGTGTGCAGTCCACCAATCCCGTAACATTGCAGGAGATCAGACGTTATACCAATGTGGACAAGCTTTGTTATGTGGTTGAGAAATTGCGGGGCGGGCACAATATCCATGTGCATCTGGATCTGATCGCAGGACTGCCGTATGAGGATTATGCATCATTTGGGAGATCGTTTAATGAGGTCTATGCGATGCGGCCGGAGCAGCTTCAGCTTGGCTTTTTAAAAGTATTAAAAGGCTCTTATATGTATGAAAAGGCAGAGGATTACGGACTATCCTACCTGACAAAGCCACCCTATGAGGTGTTATTTACCAGGTGGCTTCCCTACGAAGATGTGATAAAATTGAAAAAAATAGAGGAAATGGTGGAGTTGTATTATAATTCTAACCAGTTCCGGCATGTACTGCCGGTTTTGGAGAGGGGATTTCCGGAACCGTTTGCCATGTATGAAGCATTGGCGGTATATTATGAAGTGCATGGCTATTATATTCAGACTCCTTCCCGTGCATACCGTTATGAGGTGTTGTTGCGGTTTGCCATGGAATATCTGCCGGATCAGCAGGAACTGCTTGCGGAATTGCTTACCTATGACATGTACCTGAGGGAGAATCTGAAAGCAAGAGCCGGGTTTATGAGAGACCAAAAGGAATGGTATCCGAAAGTACAGGCATTTTATGAGCAGGAAGAAAAAAATCCATGTCTGTTAAAGGGGTATGAGGGCTATCATGCAAGGCAGTTAATGAAAATGACACATATGGAAGTGTTTGCATATCCTGTGTGGGAAGAGGACGGACAGGAGAAAAAGCTGAAAGAGCCTGCCTGTATTCTGTTTGATTACCGGGAGCGGGATCCTCTGTATGGGGATGCGCGGACAGTGGAATGGAGAGAAACATGACAAAACATACGAAAGCAATTCTGGATCTGCTGGATACGGAATACGGAACAGAATACCGTTGTTATCTGAATCATGATAATGCGTGGCAGTTATTGATTGCGACGATCCTGAGTGCACAATGTACTGACGCACGTGTCAATATTGTAACAAAGGATTTGTTTGTGAAATATCCGTCCGTACAGGCTTTTGCGCAGGCGGATCTGCATGAACTGGAACAGGATATTCATTCGACGGGATTCTACCACAATAAGGCCAAAAATATCATTGCGTGTTGCCGGAGCTTAATGGAACTATATAATGGTGAGGTGCCGCGGACACTGGAAGAGCTGACAGCGCTTGCGGGTGTCGGAAGGAAAACAGCAAATGTGATCCGTGGAAATATTTATCATGAGCCCAGTATCGTCGTGGATACGCATGTCAAGAGAATCTCCAAAAAGTTAGGACTTACCAAAGAGGATGATCCCGTTAAGATTGAAATGGAGCTGATGAAGGTGTTGCCGGAGGATCATTGGATCATCTATAATATTCATATTATCAGACTTGGCAGAACGATCTGCAAGGCACCCACACCGGACTGTGCAAATTGTTTTTTAAAGGCGGAGTGCAGGGACTATCAGAGCCGGGTAAAGAAGGAACAGGGCAGGAAGCGCAGGACGGAAAATGCTTGAGAATTATACAGTACTGGATCTGGAGACAACAGGACTGGATCCCAAAAAAGAGAAGATCATAGAGATTGGCGCAGTGCGTATCCGGAACGGATCGCCGGATGAAATGTTTAAGCAGCTGGTACATCCGGGACGTGAAATTGACATGCGTGTCACAGAATTGACAGGAATCAGCAGAGATATGCTGGAGAATGCGCCCGATATAGAGAAGGTATTACCGGAACTGCTTACATTTCTCGGTGAGGATGTACTGGTCGGTCACAGAATCCTGTTTGATTATTCCTTTGTGAAGAAAGCGGCTGTCAATGCCGGCAGAGAGTTTGAGAAAATGGGTCTGGATACGTTAAAGCTGGCACGTGTCTGCCTGCCGGAGCAGCCAAGCAAACGCCTGACAGACCTGTGCAGCTATTATGGAATTACCTATCAGGCACACCGTGCTTATGAAGATGCGCTGGCAACACACCGGTTGTATCAGAAGTTATGCGTCAATTATGAGTATGCCATGCAGGCGGAGCCTGAAAAATTATTTTATGCGGTAAAAAAAGAAGGTCCCATCACACCGGCGCAGAAGGAACGCCTGAAACGGATGGAGACCTTTTATCAGATCAGTCTGCCTTATGAAATAGAAAAGCTGACAAAAAATGAAGCATCCAGGATCATGGATCAGCTTACGGCGCAGTATGGTACTGTTCCAAAGTTCGCAAAATAGACGGACGCATGGCAGAACGAAGCTCTCCGGCAATTTCTTTTAACTGTTCTATTTTGTCCATCTGTTGCTTATCATAATAAATAGAGGCGAGTATGCGATAAGCGGCGCTGATATCGGTATGTGTGGAGACTGAAAATTCCAATACCACAACTGCTTCATCCCGGTATCTTGCATGAAACAACAGATCAGCCCATTTTTGCAGGGTGCGCGCAAGAAGCGTATAATTCTGATCATATTCCGCCAGCAGGGAAATGTTGGGTGCGCCATAGGCGAGCTTTAAGTCCGTATTGGAATAGCCGGTGAGATTGACAATCTTTTTTTTCTGCAGGGAGTGAAGCATCCGGCGACAATCCACAGCTTCCGGATCATCGGGCAGGAGTGAAAGAAAAAAAATCTCATCGGGAATTTTAATGTAGGAGAGTGAATCAAGCGGTTTTTTTCTGGTATTGTTGGCAAGACGCTCGCGTTCCCAGAAAGCATCACGGTTATGCTCGTCTTTCCGGCGGACGCGTAATGTAGTTAAAGAGAGCCATATGCAAAACAGGATAAAACTTGCAAAGAATGGGAAATTCATTTATAATATCCTTTCAGTAGATTTGTGGTAAACACTTCGGAAAAGAGGAATCTATGTTTAACTTTTACAGTAAAAAATCAAAACGAATCATATCTGCGGTCATTATTATTATTCTGGTGGTTGCAATGGTTGTTACCACCGTGGTTGCAGCACTTTATTGATGCTAACATCAGTTTTATTGTAGTATAGGAATGCTTCCGGTGCAAGCCGGGAACTTTGCTTTATTTTTAGGATCATGAAAACGGAAGCTGTTTTATGGTCCGGAGTGAGGATGATTATGAAAAAGAAAATTGCGGGATATCTGATGGGACTCGGAATTGTGGGTGCACTCCTTGGTATGGCATCGGAGGTAAAGGCTTCTGAGTGGTCAATCGGCTGTGAGTATGCCATACAGCCGGATGCCGGGATCTGTAACGGTGTCTATGCGGGAACGATTGACTTATCCGGAATGACAGCGGCAGAAGCAGAGAGTGCGGTTGCGGCATACATAGAGTCATGTGCGGAGGTGCCCATTACCCTTCAGGAAGGTGAAAATGATACAGTAACCGTAAGTGCATCGGAGCTGGGGCTTACCTGGGAGAATCCCGAGATCATCGAGGAGGCCGCAGGAATCGGCAAAAAGGGAAATATTGTAAAACGATACATGGAAATGACAGATCTGTCACATGAAAACCGTGTATTTGATATAGAAATATATTTTGACAGAGCGAAGATTGAGGAATTGGTTACTGCACAAAGTGAGCTTATTGATGTGGCAGCTGTTGAGCCAACACTGACGCGTGAAGATGGTGTGTTTACGATTGTACCGGGTGTGGACGGTATGGCATTGGACATAGAGAAATCCGTAGATCTGATTGAGGAATATCTGGCACAGGAATGGGATTACAGTGAGGCAAGAATAGCGCTTGCGGTGGAAATAACCAAGCCTGAATATGAGGAGGAAGATCTGGCACAGATTGGAGATGTGCTCGGAAGCTGGACAACAAGCTTTGCAACCTCTGATTCCTCCAGAAGCGCCAATGTACGAAATGCATGTCAGAAAGTAAACGGAACCGTGCTGTTTCCGGGAGAAGAATTTTCCACGCTGGCGACCATTGCACCATTTACAACGGCAAACGGTTATTATGCGGCAGGCTCCTATGCCGGCGGCAAGGTAGTTGACAGTGTCGGCGGAGGAATCTGTCAGGTATCCTCCACTTTGTACAATGCGGTATTATATTCGGAACTTGAGGTAACAGACCGCTCCAATCACGCAATGATGGTAAGCTATGTCAGCGTTGGTATGGATGCAACGGTATCTGAGGATTCGGGAATAGATTTTAAGTTCAAAAACAATACAGCGTATCCGATTTATATTGAAGGCTATACAACATCCAGTAAAAAGATCACCATGACAATTTATGGTGTGGAGACGAGGGATGCGGGACATGAGGTATCCTATTACAGTGATATCACCTCCACAACACCGCCCGGACCGGAGATCATCTATGCGGATGCGTCCCAGCCGGTGGGGTATATCGAGGTACAGCCCGCACATACCGGATATGTGGCGGATGTATACAGGATCGTCAAGGAAAACGGTGTGGAGGTCAGTCGCGAACAGATCACCCACAGTGTCTATAAGATGACATCCAGATCAGCAACAGTCGGAATTGCAACGGGGGATCCGACGACCTATAATGTTATGCAGATGGCGATTGCCACAGGCAGCGTAGACTATGTAAAAGCAGTAGTCGGACAGTTGGCAACGGGAACCTATGCAGGCCCGTTCCCTGACGGAACAACCCCGACAACGGATCCGGCGGCAGGAAGCACAGAGGTGGCGGCACCCGGCAGTGCGGAAACGGCAGTACCGGGAGGCGCGGAAACAGCACCGGGCACGGAAGTGCCGGGAGCAGTACAGCCGCCCACTGCAGAGAATGCAACACCCGGAGTGTAAGATTGACATTTGTGAGAATAAAATCCGGTCATCAGAATGGAGTGGATTTCTATGAAAACGGGTAAAGTCACAGAAAACGTTTTAAAACGTTCTGTGTTAAAACAGGTCAAATCGAATCATGAAAATGTAAAAATCGGCGCAGGCATAGGGGAAGACTGCGCCGTTTTGGCGTCCTTTGGGGATGCGGATATTGCACTTGCTGCCAATAGTATCACGGGCCGGTATGAACAGATCGGCAGCGACAGTGTTCACGCTGCGGTTAACAATATCGCGGCAAAGGGTGCCAAACCGGTCGCGATTCTGGTAGCTGCGGTATTTCCGGAGAATACCGGAGAAGACCGTTTACGCAGGGTGATGGCACAGATTGGTGAAGTAGCCGAGGAACTTGGGATTGCAGTGATCGGCGGACATACAGAAATATCGGAAAAAGTAACGGAGCCGGTAATCTCGGTTACGGGAATTGGTAAGCTTGCCACAGGACCGGGTGAAAAACTCCCGAAACGTGCAAAAGCCGGTCAGGATGTGGTAGTAACCAAGTGGATCGGACTTGCCGGGACGGCGAGGATCGCAGAAGAGAGAAGCGGAGAACTGTTAAAGAGATATCCGGCAGCGTTTATAGATCAGGCAACGGAATTTCGTAAGTTTCTGTCGGTAGTTCCGGAGGCCGCCACCGCCATTAAGTCCGGCGTTTGTGCCATGCATGATGCTTCCGGAGGCGGAATTTTTTCTGCACTTTGGGAACTTGCAGAGGCAGCGGGCGTTGGACTGGAAATCGATCTGAAGAAATTGCCGATCAGGCAGGAAACGGTGGAAGTCTGTGACTTCTTTGATGTGAATCCCTATGAGCTGTGGTCCGGCGGAAGCATGGTAATGACAGCCGACAACGGATATGATCTGGTACGTGCACTGGAACAGGAGCATATCCATGCAGTGGTGGTTGGAAAGATCACGGACACGAATGACAGGGTTATTGTAAATGAGGAGGAACGACGCTTTTTGGAGCCATTCCGAGGAGACAGCATCGGCAAAGTATTTTCGTTTTAAATAGCAGGCAGGAGCCCCATAAATGAAAGAAGGAAGGTAGAAACATGAATGCAAGAGAACAGATTTTAGCGATCATTGAGAGAAACAGCCGGATTGAGATCAAAGAGCTGGCAGTGATTCTCGGCATGGAGGAAATAGATGTTGCCAATGAGCTGAAGGCGATGGAGGAAGAAGGTGTGATCTGCGGTTATCATACACTGATCGACTGGGAGAAGACCTCCATTGAAAAAGTATCCGCACTGATCGAAGTTCGTGTAACGCCCCAGCGGGGAATGGGATTCGATAATATTGCAGAGCGTATCTACAAATACCCGGAAGTGAATTCTGTATATCTGATCTCGGGAGGATTTGATCTGCTGGTAACATTGGAAGGAAAGTCCTTAAAGGAGATTTCCCAGTTTGTATCCCTCAAATTATCCGCACTTGACAGTGTACTGAGTACAGCAACACATTTTATCCTGAAAAAATACAAGGACCATGGAACCGTTCTTGGCAAAAAAAATGAAGATGAAAGAGAGTTGATTACGCCGTGAGAAATCCATTAGCAGATGAAGTAGTTAAGATCAAACCCTCCGGAATCCGTAAGTTTTTTGATATTGTCAGTGAGATGAAGGATGCAATCTCACTGGGGGTGGGTGAACCTGATTTTGATACACCGTGGCATATCCGTGATGAGGGTATTTATTCTCTGGAAAAGGGAAAAACCTTTTATACCTCCAATGCAGGACTGAAAGAGCTGCGTGAGGAGATCTGCCGTTACTTAAACCGCAGAGTACATGTTGATTATCATCCGTTAAAGGAAGTCCTGATCACAGTCGGAGGCTCCGAGGCAATCGATATGGGACTTCGTGCAATGCTGAATCCGGGAGAAGAAGTACTGATCCCGCAGCCGAGTTACGTTTCTTATGAGCCCTGTACGATCCTTGCCGGTGGTAAGCCTGTGATCATTAACCTGAAGGCTGAAAATGAGTTCCGTCTGACGGCGCAGGAGTTACGCGATGCGATTACGGACAAAACGAAGGTGCTGATCCTGCCGTTCCCGAACAATCCGACCGGTGCGATCATGGAAAAGAAGGATCTGGAGGAGATCGCAAAGGTATGTATTGAAAAGGATATTTTTGTCATGTCCGACGAGATCTATTCCGAGCTTACTTATAAAGAGGATCATGTCTCCATCGCAAGTCTGCCCGGTATGAAAGAGCGCACCATTCTGATCAATGGTTTTTCCAAGGCCTATGCAATGACAGGCTGGCGGCTTGGTTATGCGTGCGGGCCGCAGGAGATCATTGCACAGATGACCAAGATCCATCAGTTTGCCATCATGTGTGCACCGACAACCAGCCAGTATGCGGCTGTTGAGGCACTTCGTAACGGTGATGATGATGTGAAGATGATGCGTGATGCTTATAACCAGAGACGTCGTTTCCTGATGCATGCATTTAAGGAAATGGGGCTGGAATGCTTTGAACCGTATGGAGCATTTTATGTGTTCCCGTGTATCAAAGAATTTGGCATGACCAGTGATGAGTTTGCAACCAGATTTTTGCAGGAAGAGAAGGTGGCGGTTGTTCCGGGAACCGCATTTGGTGACAGCGGAGAAGGCTATCTGAGAATCTCCTACGCATATTCCCTGGAACAGCTGAAGGTTGCAATGGAGAAACTGGAGCATTTTATCACAAAATTAAGAGAAGAAAAGTAAAATGTAAAGCAGAGGAATATCATGAATATCGTATTGCATGAGCCGGAGATTCCGGCAAATACCGGAAATATCGGGAGAACCTGTGTGGCAACCGGAAGCGTGCTGCACCTGATCGAGCCGCTTGGCTTTCGGCTAAATGAAAAAGAGATCAAGCGTGCAGGCATGGATTACTGGGAACATCTGGATGTCAGAAGATATGACGATTATCGTGATTTCTGTGAGAAAAATCCGGGGGTAAAGATCTGGTATGCAACCACAAAGGCAAAGCATGTCTACAGCGATGTAACCTTCGGACCGGATGATTATATCATGTTTGGCAAGGAAAGTGCCGGCATTCCGGAAGAGATTCTGGTGGAGCATGAGGAAAACTGTATCCGTATTCCGATGCTGCCGCAGATCCGGTCATTGAACCTGTCCAATTCTGTAAGCATTGTATTATATGAAGCACTCCGCCAACAGCAGTTTGCACAGATGCAGCTTGGCGGAGAACTTCACAGATTACATTGGAAAGAATGAGTCAGAGTGTGTACGGGATAACGGATTAATCTTCCCCGGTGTCCACACAGGGCAGCGTGAAGATAAATTCACTGCCGACACCCTCCGTACTGATGACATTAATGTTTTCCCCATGTGCTTTGATGATCTCTCTGGTGATGGAGAGTCCAAGCCCGGTGCCGCGTTTATCCTTGCCGCGGGAGAGATCCGTCTTATAGAAACGATCCCAGATTAACTTCAGGCTGTCCTTGGGAATACCGATTCCATTATCTTTTACGGAAACAAATACTTTGTTATGCTTTAAGGTCGTTTCGATTTTAATGACGGAATCATGATGGGAGAATTTGATTGCATTGTCCAGCAGGTTATACAATACCTGCTGGATTTTTATCATATCGGCATGTACGATCATCTTTTCTCCTGTCAAAATCAGCTCAATGGCAATCGTTTTCTGCCTGCATGTTCCTTCAAAGGTTGCAGCTGTATTTTTAATTACACTGTTCAGGTCAAAATCTGTTTTTTCTAAGAGCATTCCCTTTGCATTCAGATTGTTTAGAGTTAAGAGGTTGTTCGTCAGCTTTGTGAGACGGTCTGTTTCATTTAAGACGATCTGCAGATATTTTTCATGCATTTCGGGCGGAATGGTGCCGTCGAGCATGGCCTCCAGATAGCCCCTGATGGAGGTTAACGGAGAACGGAAATCATGGGAGATATTGGCGACCAGTTTTTTCTGGTTGTCCTCGCCCTGTGCCAGCTCCTCAGCCATATAGGAAAGGGAAGCGGCCAGGTAGCCGATCTCATCCTCACTGTCCACGGATAACTGGTAATGCAGATTGCCAAGTGCATACTGTTCTGTGGCGCGGGTAATCTTTCGAAGCGGAATATATACAAGCTCCGTAAAAAAGATCAGAATGATCAGGGACAGCAGGAACAGGATTACCAGCAGAAGGTAGGAGATATTTAAAAGGCTGTTACTGGACTGTTCGAGTGCGCTGACAGGCGTCAGGATCACAACATAGCCTTTGACCTTATAATCCGCTGTGATCGGTGCGAAGACCGTCAGCATGTCCTCTTCGAACATGCCAAAGAAATTGCCTACTGTATAGTACGTATTGCCGGTGATGGTGGGATCAAAATTTTCGACAACGATCTGGTTTTCCACATCAATGGGATGCTTGGAGTCCACCAGAACACGACCGGAGGGGTTCATGATCCAGACCGATGCAGAGAGATAGGAATCCAGTGCATCCAACTGCTTTTTGACGGTTTCCATGGAAGTATTGTTGTTATAGAGATCGGAAGCGTAGGAATTGGAAATGATAACTGCTTCCCGGTATAATGCTTCTGCCTTTTCCTTTTTCAGATGATCAAAGGTCATGCCGGACACAAAATTGGCAACGACCAGAAATCCAAAAAAGGCAAAGAACAGATAGGCAAGAAGAAATTTCCAGTAGAGTGTTCGTTTCATGTTCAACGTACCTCGAATTTGTAGCCGATGCCCCAGATGGTTGCAATGCGCCACTCTTCGTGATCCTTGATCTTCTCACGAAGACGTTTGATATGCACATCTACGGTACGGGTGTCACCGATATATTCATAGCCCCAGATCTGGTCAAGGAGCTGCTCTCTTGTAAAAACATGATTGGGCGAGGAAGCAAGGAAATACAACAGTTCCAGCTCCTTTGGCGGCATATCTACCCGGTTTCCCATGTATACAACGGAATAATTGGTGCGGTTGATGGAGAGACCGGTATATTCAACCTTTTGTACCTCGGTTTCGGCAGTTGCTGCGGGAGCTGCGCTGTAACGGCGAAGTACAGCTTTGACTCTGGCAACCAGTTCCTTGCTGTCAAACGGTTTTTCGATATAATCATCCGCGCCAAGCTCAAGTCCCAGCACCTTATCAAAGACTTCTCCCTTGGCGGAGAGCATGATGATCGGTGTCTGGGATTTTGCCCGGATCTCGCGGCAGACCTGATAGCCGTCAATGCCGGGCAGCATCAGATCCAAGAGAATCAGATTGGGCTTAAAGGATGAAAAACAGGTAAGCGCGGATTCTCCGTCATTGACGATCTTTGTTTCAAAACATTCTTTCGTCAGGTACAAAGAGATCAGCTCCGCAATATTGTTGTCATCATCTACGATCAGTATTTTCTGCTTATTAACCATGGAATGCCTCCAAAAATATTGTTATTTAAAGGTTGCAATCGTGACACCGGCATCGCCCTCACCAAATTCACCGAGGCGGAAACTGTCTACGATCTTACATTTGCGTAAATGGCTGTGGACGGCGTTTCTGAGGGCACCGGTTCCTTTGCCGTGGACGATGCGTACGCTGGGCAGGTGTGCCAGATAGGCATCATCCAGATATTTGTCTAACTCCGACAATGCTTCATCCACGGTTTTTCCGAGGAGATTGATCTCATGGGAGACCATCATGGATTTGCTTGCTTTTAAGTGACTGCCGGAAGAAGCCTTGTTTCGTGTGGCGGTATACTGGGAGGCTGTGTCCTGATCCTGCACGCGGCACAGATCGTTGATATTGGTCTGGGTGCGCATGATACCACAGGTAACAAAGAGATTTCCCTTATGATCCGGCAGCGTGCTGACGGTGCCTTTTAAGCCCATGGAAACGATCCTTACGGAATCACCGAGCTTTAGGTCTGTGGGCTTGAGTCCTCCGGAAGCAGGCTTTTCGGTCTTCAGGGTCAGCTTGGAATTTTTCTCTGAGATCCTGGCATGCAGGTTTTGTCTGGATTTTTCCATGTCCTTCATATTCGGATTGCCGGAATTTTTATCAAGCTTCTGGAATTTCCGGATGGTTTCATCCGCAACATCCTTGGCTTCCTGCAGGATCTGGCGCGCCTCCTCGTTGGCTTCACGCAGGATCCGTTCCCTGGAAGTATCCAGTTTTTCCTGCTTTGCGCGAAGCTGATCTTTCAGGGACTGTGTTTCACGTTTATATTTTTCTATCTCAAGCCGTTCCTTTTCAATGGTCACACGGCTTTTTTCCAGATTGGCAATGACATCCTCAAAGCTTTCGGCATCTGCGCTGATATGAGTTCTGGCGGATTCGATGATCTCATCGGAGAGACCGAGCTTTTTGGAGATGGCAAATGCGTTGCTCTTGCCGGGAATTCCGATCAACAGCTTGTAAGTGGGACGCAGGGTGGCGACATCAAATTCACAGCAGGCATTTTCTACATAGTCCGTAGAGAGTGCAAAGACTTTAAGTTCGCTGTAATGTGTGGTCGCCATGGAGCGGATCCCGCGGTCATGCAGATAGGTCAGGATCGCAATGGCGAGTGCGGCACCCTCGGTCGGGTCCGTACCGGCACCCAGCTCGTCAAACAGACAGAGCGAATCGGCATCCGCATATTTCAAAATCGTGACGATATTTGTCATGTGAGCAGAAAAGGTACTGAGGCTCTGCTCGATACTCTGTTCGTCGCCGATATCGGCAAACACATCCTTGAATACGCTGAGTCTGGAGCGGTCCTTGGCAGGGATATGCAGTCCCGCCTGCCCCATGAGCGTCAACAGACCGACAGTTTTTAAGGAGACGGTTTTTCCGCCTGTATTGGGGCCTGTAACGATCAGAAGGTCAAAATCTTCGCCGAGACGGATGTCGATAGGAACCACTTTTTTCGGATCTAAAAGGGGATGGCGTCCCTGGCGGATATCGATGATGTGTTCCGTATTAAACTCCGGCTTTGACGCGTTCTGAGCCATGGCAAGTGCGGATTTTGCAAAGACAAAATCAAGCTTTGTCAAAAGCTTCTGGTTTGTCTGAAGCGGCTTTGTGTAGCCGGAGACCAGTACGGTTAAGTCTGCCAGGATCTTCTCGATCTCTTTTTCTTCCTCAACCTCCAGCTGACGGATCTTGTTGTTCATCTCAACGACGGCAGCTGGCTCAATGAAGAGCGTGGAGCCCGTGGCTGACTGATCATGGATGATACCGGGCACCTGTCCTTTATATTCTGCTTTGACCGGGATACAATAGCGGTTGTCCCGCATGGTGATGACCGGATCCTGCAGGTAGGAGCGATAGGAGGTATTCACATAGGCAGTCAGTTTTTCATGGATGCGCTCGTTCGTGGCAGCAATGTTTCGGCGGATGGCAGAAAGCGCAGCGGATGCGTCGTCCGCGATTTCCTCCGGTGACAGGATACAGCGCCGGATCTCTTTATTGACGGAAGGTAGCACTTCGAGTTGTTCAAAATAGCCTGTGAGGCAGTCCTGTTCGCGCTCCTCATCCAGATTTCCATACAGGCGGATCCTTCCGGCACATTCCAGGGAATCTGCGATACGCAACAGATCTCCGGCTGACAGAATACTGCCGATCTCAAGACTTTTGCAAAGTCCACGGATATCTGTGTTTCCGGCAAAGGAGATGCGGTCACGGCGAAACAGCCTTGTCAGTCCTGCGGCAGTCTCTTCCTGCGCTTTCGTGATTTCGGTCAGATCGGCGCTTGGATGCAGCCCGCGGCAGAGCGCCTTGCCCGGTTCACTGTCTGCTTTTTCTGAAAGCATATCTATGATCTTATGATATTCCAATATCTTATAAACTTTTTCATTCATACGTTACTTTTACTCCGAAAACTTTTCCCGGAAGCCCGGTTTTTATTAAAAATATCATAGCATATTGCGTGCTTCTTTACAAGAAATCGCCTTTCCGCTATACTGGAAAAGTACAGGAAATTATGACTGCACGGACGCCGGACGGAGGAATATATGTTTCAGGAAAATGAAAAAGAATCCGAATCTTTTCAATTTATGCAGGAGAAAATCAAGGAGCGTCCCATCAATAAGAAGAAACTGCTTCGCCGGATGATTATAACAGCGGCGGTTGCACTGGTATTCGGATTGGTGGCATGCTTTACTTTTTTCTGGATGGAACCGATCATTTCAAACTGGCTGTATCCGGAAAAACAGCCCGAAGTGGTGAGCTTCCCGGAAGAAAAAGAGGAAACGCTGCCGGAGGATATCATCCAGACGGATGAGGAGGCAAAACGGGCGGAACAGAATGCACAGGCAGAGCAGAGCACGGACAGTACCATAACGATCTACGAAAAAGTGGGGCTTACACTGGATGACTATACGAATCTGTATGGCGAACTGTCGGATATTGCACTGGAAGCACAACGCAGTATGGTCAATGTCACAGGTGTCACATCCGATGTGAACTGGATTAATGATATTTATGAAAATAAAGCGCAGACGTCAGGGGTAATTGTTGCAGACAATGGTGTTGAGCTATTGATTCTGGCAAATGAAAAAATGATTGGAAAGCAGCAGAAGCTGCTGATTACTTTTCATGACGGAACTGTCATAGAAGCAGAGAAAAAACAGGTGGATGCCAATACGGGATTCTGCATTCTGAGTGTGAATCTGGATCTGATCCCGGAAGAGACAATGACGGATCTTACAATTGCAACTCTGGGATCTTCCAGTGTCTCTACTCTGACTGCGGAGCCGGTCATTGCAATCGGATCCCATGCAGGGACAGGCGGGAGCATCTCTTATGGCATGATCACTTCCAATTCGATGCTGTTGAAAATGGAGGATGTGAATTATAAGCTGCTTACAACAGATATCTATGGCAGTACCAATGCAACCGGTATATTGATTAATTTAAAGGGTCAGGTGTTGGGAATCATCGATAACAGCTATAATGAAAAGGGAATGGAAAATCAGGTTTCCGCAATTGGAATTACAGAACTGAAGCGAACGATAGAGGTGCTTTCCAATGAAAAAGAAAGAGCCTGTCTTGGTATCTATGGCACGGATATTACGGTTGCATTAAGCGAGTCATTGAATATGCCACGCGGTGTTTATGTGGAAAGTTTTGAAATGGGTTCGCCGGCAATGATTTGTGGGATACAGGCAAGTGATATTATTACGGGAATAGATGACAGTGTTGTCAATTATATGGCAGACCTGACTTCGACGCTCAGCAGATATGAGCCGGGGGATGTTGTGACGGTCATGCTTCAGCGTGCCGTTCCGGACGGTTATCGGGAGATGCAGGTGGATGTGACACTTGGCACACTGGAATAAGAATAATAGAAAAGAGGACAAACAGATGAAGTATTTATCGGATTATCATGATGGGGACAGGGTTTTTGACATCTATCTCTGTAAGCACAGAACGTCCGCGGTTACCAAGACGGGAAAGCCTTATGATACGGTGATCTTACAGGATAAGACCGGTACACTGGAAGGAAAAATATGGGAGCCTAACAATGCGGGGATTGCAGAGTTTGACGATCTGGACTATATAGAGGTATATGGGGATGTGACCAGCTTTAACGGGGCACTCCAGATCAGCATCAAGCGTGTGCGCCTGTGCAGGGATGGGGAGTATAATCCTGCGGATTATCTGCCGGTCAGCAAAAAGAGTATTGATGGAATGTATCAGGAACTTCTGGGATTCATTGACAGTCTGGAAAATACATACTGCAGACAGCTGCTCCGGGCATTTTTTGTGGAAGATGAAGCCTTTATCAAACGCTTCAAACAATCATCCGCAGCCAAAAGTGTGCATCACGGATTTGTAGGCGGACTGCTGGAGCATACGCTCAGTGTCACAAAATTGTGTGATTATTACTGCACGGCATACCCCATGTTAAAAAGGGATCTGCTGTTGACCGCAGCGATGTTCCATGATATTGGAAAAACAAAGGAATTGTCCCTGTTTCCGGAGAACGATTATACGGATGACGGACAACTCCTTGGGCATATTGTGATGGGAACGGAGATGATCGGACGTAAGATTGAACAGATTGACGGCTTTCCGCCCGTTCTTGCAGGGGAACTGAAACACTGCATTCTGGCACATCACGGAGAATATGAATTCGGGTCGCCGAAAAAACCGGCGATCATGGAAGCGGCAGCCCTTAATTTTGCGGATAATACGGATGCCAAGATGGAGACTTTCACGGAACTTCTGGAGAGCACGGATAAGATGGGCTGGCTTGGTTTCAACAGACTGCTGGATTCCAATATCAGAATGAGCCGGATGGAATAGCGTATGCAGTGAGATGCTGAAATGGAATGGAACAGACAGAGTAGTGTATGCTCTGAAATGAGGATGAATATGGGTTATCTGAAAAACGATTTGGTTACAGTTGAGATCACGGATATCGGAAATGATGGCGAAGGAATCGGCAGATGCGACGGTTACACTCTGTTTGTGAAGGATGCAGTGATCGGAGATCATGTTCAGGCAAGGATCACCAAGCCGAAGAAAAACTATGCCTATGCAAGGTTGGAGAAGGTACTGGCGCCTTCTCCTTTTCGTGTTACACCGCCCTGCCCGATCCACAGACAGTGCGGTGGCTGTCAGATTCAGGCACTTTCATATGAAAACCAGCTTGCTTTCAAGCAGAATAAAGTACGCGGCAATCTGATCAGGCTGGGCGGCTTTTCGCTCGAGGAAGTGGATGCGGTGATGGAGCCGATCGTGGGGATGGAAGAGCCGTTCCGTTATAGAAACAAAGCGCAGTACCCGATCGGAACGGACAGTGACGGGAACCCGATTGCCGGATTCTATGCGGGCAGGACACATCACATCATTCCCAATACGGATTGCCTGCTGGGCGCGGCAGAAAATCAGGAGATCCTTGAAGCTGTGCTTGCTTATATGAAAGAAGAACAGGTGCCTGCTTACGATGAAGTGACCGGAAAGGGATTGGTGCGTCATGTCCTGATCCGTACCGGAAGGGAGAGCGGCGAGATCATGGTCTGCATCGTGATCAATGGAAAGAAGCTGCCTAAATCGCAGAAATTACTGGATCGGTTATGCGCGATCAAGGGTATGACAAGCGTGTCAGTCAGTGTAAATATGGAGCAGACCAATGTGATCCTTGGCAAAGAGATTATCCTTTTGTGGGGAAAAGAGACCATATCCGATGCAATCCGGATCTACCGTCCGGGGCTTCGCGAGCTTGACGGCAGAAAAGTAACTTTTCATATTTCACCGCTATCCTTTTATCAGGTAAATCCGGAACAGACAGAGAAATTATACAGCCTTGCGCTTGCATACGCGGGATTGACAGGAAAGGAAAATGTGTGGGATCTGTACTGCGGAATCGGAACTATTTCCCTGTTTCTTGCGGGAGATGCCAGAAAAGTATACGGTGTGGAGATTGTACCGCAGGCGATCGCAGATGCCAGAGCCAATGCGGAGTATAACCATATCACCAATGCGGAATTTTTTGTGGGGAAGGCAGAAGAGGTGCTGCCGGCATTTTATGAAAAAGGTGAAGGTCATGAGGAGCAGACGGACGGCGCGGATATGCGGCACCCGGATGTGATCGTTGTCGATCCGCCAAGAAAGGGCTGTGATGAGCAGTGCCTTGCAACCATGCTCCGCATGAAGCCGGACCGGATCGTGTATGTGAGCTGCGACAGCGCAACGCTTGCAAGGGATCTGCGGATCCTGTGTGACGGCGGCTACGAGCTGAAACGCGTCAGACCCGTGGACCAGTTCGGACATACGGTGCATGTGGAGACGGTCTGCCTTTTGGGCAAACGAAAACCAGATACCACAATAAAACTCAGCGTGGATATGGATGATTACTGCCGTATTATAAATGGTAAAGATGAGGAATGATAATTTCGCTATAGTGACTATGCTGGATTCTTATTTTTTTATTATTCACGTTGATAATATATCTGATTTTGGAGGGAAATTAATATATGGACAAAGAAAAAGCAGATATGATTATTTATACTACAGAGGATGGTCTAACGAAAGTTGAAACTACTTTTGATGGTGATACAGTCTGGTTGTCTGTTGATCAGATGGCAGAATTGTTTCAGAGAGATAAATCAACCATTTCCAGACATATAAAAAATATATTTACAGAAGGTGAATTACAGCGGGATTCAGTTGTTGCAAAATTTGCAACAACTGCTTCTGATGGAAAAGTTTACAATGTAGACTATTACAATCTGGATGTCATTATTTCTGTTGGCTATCGTGTAAAATCAAAACGAGGAACACAGTTCAGAATCTGGGCAACCGGAATTTTAAAAGAATACATGAGAAAAGGTTTTGCGCTTGATGATAATCGTTTGAAAAATCTGGGTGGCGGTGGATATTTCAAGGAATTGTTGGAGAGAATCCGTGATATTCGTGCATCCGAGAAAGTATTTTATCGTCAGGTCCTGGAAATTTATGCAATGAGCATAGATTATGATCCGAAAGCGGAAATATCCATTGCATTTTTCAAAAAAGTGCAAAATAAAATTCACTATGCGATTCATGGGCAAACTGCGGCAGAAGTGATTTATACCAGAGCTGATGCAGAAAAAGAATTTATGGGACTTACTACTTTTAAAGGAAATCAGCCAACATTAAAGGAAGCAGTAGTTGCAAAGAATTATTTATCTGAAAAAGAATTGCGTGCAATGGGACAGTTGGTATCTGGATACCTTGATTTTGCAGAACGTCAGGCAGAACGGGAACAGGCTATGACAATGAGAGATTGGGCCGAACATTTGGATCGAATTCTGACAATGAGTGGGGAACAGCTTTTACAGGGAAATGGAAGTATATCACACAAACAGGCTATTGATAAAGCATCGAATGAATATAAAAAATATAAAGCGAGAACACTCAGCACAGTGGAAGAAGATTATCTGAATTCAATAAAAATGTTGGAGAAGAAAACAGATAAAAAACAGTGGGAGCATCATTGGAATTAATGGTCTGGCATTTCCGGTGTATTATGAAGGCTTTAAAGGCGAAGCAATTCAGTTGCTCAACGAAAACACAGTTGAAACGGTTGTCTTACTTTCCAAGTGAATGGTCGATACAAGAAAAGTGAAGGTGGATTTCTCTCTGGCGAACATGGATTTATCTGAATTCAAGGGGCGCTAAAGGTCCGGGGAACTTTGCCTGGCACGGACCGAAGCGGAGACAGCCACAGTGTACATCGGAGACGGAAGATGCGATTATGCAGGCATTTATTGAACGCATTGATATATTCCCGGAAAGACGGAAAAAGTGATTGTGGATGCGTTGGAGCATTTTAGAATGGTGTAGTGAGGGAGGATATATGTACACAGTCACAGTTAAGTCAAGAAAAATATTAGAGGGAAAGACTGCACTGAAAATATGTGCCCCACTGCTCGTATGGATGATAGCAGAGTTTACCACTTTTTTGATAGCAGTCAAAGTGAAGCCTTTTGCAATTACACTTACGTTCCTTGTATTTTTCGGTATCATACCTATCGTTTATTGGATGCGTCAAAAAGCGGCTGAATTTCGTGGCAAAGAATCATTCCAATATGAAGAGATTACTTTTCATACTACCGATGGAGAACTTTATGTTGACGATATAAAGCTGGATGTTACATATAACGAATCCCAAACAGCAATTTTCTTAAATCATATTTGGAACTGTGAGCAGAAATACGGACTGAAAACTATGTGTGCTGACTTTATTGGAATTATAGAAGAACCGTATTTAGAGGGATTTGTTCATTTTTTGGAGAAAAAAGGGGTACAAATACATCAAGAGTCTGAAAGATGCGGCATGCATTATTAAGCATCAAATCCTTATCTAGGCGGACGGAAGTCTGCCGCTTGGATAAGATATAACACAAACCCATAGCTGAGTAAAGAGTATGATTTTTAAAATAGGTATTTTCTTTTTTATTCAAGTAGTTTTACAGGGGACAGAGCATTATTGTTGAAAAGGAATATACTTCCATGATAGACTATGAAACATATCAGAGGAAAAATAAAGACGGATTTGTGGTAATGGCAAAGAATGTAAGCCGGATAAAATAAAGAGGCTGAAGAATAATAAGGTAGAGGATAATAACGAATTACAGATAAAAATGGAACGGATCATAGGATAGTGCAGCAGGAAAAATGTAGTGTGCTAGCGTATATGATTATGTCCAATGGGCAACAGGAGGTATGGGTAATGGTAAAACAGAATATGTACATAAATAAAGCACCATTTCTGATATGCAGGATCGTTGGCAGCATCGGTCTCTGGCTGTCCGGATCCCTCAGTATATTAATGACACTGGGATTTGTATTTGATATCCTGCATGGAGACACATCTGCTTTTAACAGCGCAATTTTAAAACCGTATTTTATCTTTTTGATGTTGTCTGTCGTATTCTGCTTTTTCACGAAAAAGCTGGAGAGAGCCAAACTGTACGATAGTTTTTTTGCTGAGGATCCGGATGGAATCATGCAGTCCCATGTGCTGGCAAAGGCAACCGGCATTAAGCAGGAGAAGCTTGTAAGAGATTTGGATCTGTTGAGGAAACTGCATCTGTTCAGGCTGGATATGGAGCCCGGAGACGGATATACTGTGATTACGCTTTATGAACCCAAAACCGGAGCAAAGGCAGAACATATATATGAAAATATCCGTTGCCCGGAATGCGGTGCCATGAACCGCGTGCGCAGAGGGTTTGTACATACATGTGCCTACTGCCTGGGGAGTTTAGAGGAGGGGGTGCAGCATGTATCTGAATAAGAAAAAATTCTGGCTTGAAGTACTGATCAATGGTGGATTTGCTCTATGGTTTGGGAGCCTATCCTTTCTTTATACATTTTATCTGCTTTTGGAAGGGACCGGTCAGATCAGGGCACGGGCAGACATAACAAATGAGAGCGCAGCTATGCTGGCAGTATTTCTTGTATTATTTGTTTTGTTTCTGAAGAGGATATGGATTTCGTATATGGCAATGAGAATGAGCAGGCTTTTTGAAAACGATAAAGATGGACTGTTCAGAATGGAAGAACTTGCAAAACAGCTAAAGAAGAAGCAGGAGAAAGTAGTTTCTGCATTCATCCGATGTGTGGGAAAGGGTCTGCTGGTCAACTGTGGGATCTATGCAGTCGATCCGTCCTATATTATTCTGAGCAATGGTGCCAAAACGATCAAAAAGCGGTACAGTGCTATAAAATGTCCTTCCTGTGGAGCAACCAATGTCAACCGGATCGGCTTTGAGAATAACTGCAAATATTGCGGATCGACAATGACCTTGTAGGCACAGATGCTGCGCTTAATGGAAAACGCAATTATTTCTAACAAAATGGAGCGATAAATGTTAAAAAAGGTTGGTCGTATGCCAACTTTTTTTATGCTACAATATGTTAAAAATAATTGCAAAGGTGGGAATTATATGAAAAATACAAGGAAAATATATCTGGATAATATCCGCTGGATCACGGTGGTGCTTGTGGTGATCTATCATGTGATCTATATGTTCAACGGTGTGCAGCCGTTTGGTGTGATAGGACCGTTTCGGGAGCGGCAGCTGCAGGATGCTTATCAGTATCTGGTGTATCCGTGGTTTATGGCACTGTTGTTTGTTGTTTCCGGAATGAGCGCCAGATTCTATCTGGAGAATCACAGTACAAAAGAATTTCTGAGAACCAGAACACGGAAGCTGCTTGTACCATCCACAATCGGACTGTTTGTGTTTCAGTGGATCCTGGGTTACTATAATATGAAGATCGGAGGCGGATTTGATTCCTTATCCGCTGTTCCAAAACCGGCGTTGTATGTTATTATGGTAATGTCCGGAATCGGAGTGCTGTGGTACATACAGCTTTTGTGGATATTTTCAATCATCCTGTCAGGTGTCAGAAAACTGGAAAAGGATCGTCTCTGGAACAGGGCGGCAGGGACCCCGGTATGGCTGATCCTGCTGCTTACCGTTGTGGTATACGGTTCTGCTCAGATTTTAAATACACCGGTTGTAACAGTTTACCGCTTTGGTATATACGGCTTCTGTTTTTTTGCGGGTTACTATATTTTTTCACATGATGAGGTAGTTGAAAGACTGAGCAGATGGTGGTATGTGTTTGATGTGATTGCGATCGGGCTTGGCATATCGTATACGGTGATCTATTTTGGCGAAAATTATGCAATAGAGCCAGTGATCAATAATGTGCTTGCCTGCACCTATTGCTGGTTTGCGATCCTTGCCATCATTACGACGATGAAAAAATACGGTGACAAAGGGAATGCGTTTACACAGTGGATGTCAAAAAAATCATGGGGGTTATATGTGTTTCATTATCTGCCGCTTGCCATGACCGCTTATTACCTGACACAATATGTGCCTGACCTGCCGGCTGTTTCGGTATACCTGCTTGTCGGATTCAGCGCATTTGCCGGTGCGTTTATTTTATATGAGATTCTCAGCAGGATCCCGGTTATCCGCTGGTGCGTGCTGGGAATTAAAAAGGAGAAAAAACATGTTTAAGGACAATCTTGTTTCGATGCGCAAGATTCACGGTTATTCACAGGATGAGCTTGCGGAGAAGATCGGTGTGACCAGACAGACCCTGTCAAAATATGAGACCGGGGAGTCACTGCCGGATATTGAGCGGTGTAAGATACTGGCGGATGCCTTTGGTGTTACCATTGATGATCTGATCAATTATGACAAAAATGACGATAACAATCTCGGACTGAATGTTCCGCCAAAAGGAAAGCATGTTTTTGGAATGGTAAAAGTGGGGGACAAGGGACAGATTGTAATTCCCGCCAAAGCAAGAAAGATCTTTGACATCCATCCGGGAGATAATCTCATTGTTTTGGAAGATGAGGGTCAGGGAATTGCAATTATCAAGGAAAAAGGTCTGTTAGATCTATTAAGGATGGGAAAAACAGAGTAAGAATACAGGATAGTGTGAGATTATGAACCTGTTTTCCGCATGGATACCGGCACCCTCACAGAGCTTTTTGGCAAAACTTGTCGTACTGTTGATCGGGATCATCTGCGCAGGAGTCAGGGCATAAACCTGCACAGATACAGAGCATGATGTAACGGATAAGCACTTCATAATCCTGAAGTGCTTATTTTTGTGCCCTTTTACCAATTCTACGTTCCGTAGGTACCATGGAGGAAGCAAACGGGTTATGATAAAGCCCGGAGACGATAAAAGTTTGCAGAATGGAGGGGAATATGAATCAATATGTAACAGGTACAGTCATTAAAGAATTACGTGAAAAAAACCGTTTAACGCAGGCGCAACTGGCAGAAAGGCTCTGTGTATCGGATAAGGCAGTTTCAAAATGGGAAACAGGAAAAGGCTATCCGGACATATCATTACTGGAACCATTGGCAGAGGCATTTCGGGTGTCAATTACGGAGCTGCTGTCCGGAAATGCTGTGACCAATGCAAATGTGTCGGCCAATATGCTGCGCAGTGTATTCTATGTATGTCCCGTATGCGGAAATGTGATTTTGAGTATGGGCGGGAAAGAAAGGAACTGGAGCGGACCGCTTCGATTCTGTTTGGATAATAGGTCTGCCGGCTTTATTCCATGCATGGAACAATGAAAATTCCTTGACAACAAAACAGGCGTGAGTATAATAAATTGATGGCGCCTGGATTGGTGCTACCAATTTAAAACGTGTGGATAAAGACTGGAGAGAAAAATGAAGTATCTGAAACAAATGCTCTTGATATTACTGATTACGTTGATCGGGGAAGTCCTGAAATATCTGATTCCATTACCGATTCCCGCAAGTATTTATGGGATGGTTCTTTTGTTTATCTGTCTGATGACCGGAATCATAAAACCGGAAAGCGTAAAAGAAACCGGAAAATTCATGATCGAGATCATGCCGGTGATGTTTATTCCGGCGGGAGTCGGATTGATCACAAGCTGGAGTGTATTACAGACAATGCTGCTTCCGGTGTGTCTGGTAACGATTATCACATTGATTACGGTCATGGCTGCGACGGGGAGAATCTCACAGCATGTGATCAGAAAGGGAAAGAGTGGTGCAGATGAATAGTTTTTTTGAGGAATCCATGTTTGCGGGAGTGGCATTGAGCCTGCTTGCGTATGGTTTTGGCATGCTGTTAAAAAAGAAGTTTAAGCTGGGTATCTTCAATCCGCTGCTGATTTCCATTGTATTAACGATTGTGGTGATTGTGTTCGGGAAAGTGGATTATGAAGTATACAGCGAAGGGGCTAAATATCTGAGCTGGTTTCTGACACCGGCAACGGTCTGTCTGGCAATTCCGCTTTATGAGCAGTGGAATCTGCTAAAAGAGAACAAAAAGGCAGTCATCGCAGGACTGGTATCCGGAACGATTACAAGTCTGACGACAGTATTTGTTCTTGCACTGATCTGTGGCTTGTCCCATGAAGAGTATGTCACGTTACTTCCAAAATCCATTACAACAGCGATCGGAATGGGGGTATCGGAGGAACTTGGGGGTTATGTAACGATTACCGTGGCGGTGATCATCATCACAGGAGTTCTCGGAAATATGCTCGGAGAGACAATCTGCAGGATATTCAGGATAACGGAACCGGTATCAAAAGGATTGGCACTTGGGGCATCTGCCCATGCAATCGGTACGGCAAAAGCAATGGAAATAGGTGAGATCGAGGGTGCGATGAGCAGTCTTGCGATTGCGGTATCCGGTCTTCTGACGGTGATTCTTGCATCCGTTTATGCTTATTTTATCTAAAAGGAATCGGTGTAAAAGCACTTGGAAATGGGGACTGCTATGCGTGAGATGAACACACAGATGGAATATGAAAAGGCAATTGCGTTCATTCTGGACAGGATAAAAAACGGGGAGCTTACGGTCGGAAGCAAGCTGCCGACGGAACGGGCGATTGCGGATACACTGCATATCGGAAGAAATTCGACCAGAGAGGCACTGAGTATCCTGCATGGGATGGGACTGGTTGACCGGGTTCAGGGATCCGGCAATTATATTTCCGAAAATGCGAATGATACCATCAGACAGATCCTTGTCACATTGCTTGCCCTTGGAACGATTACAAAAAAGGAGCTGTGCAAGTTCCGGCGTACAATGGAGAAAACCGCCTGTATGCTTATTCTGGATAAAGGGCTGGATCAGGCGTACAGGGAGAAATTTGAAAAACTGCTGGTATCCATGAAAACAGCACCGGTGCTAAAACAGGCAGAGCTTGATAAAGAATTTCATATCCTGTTGATGGAGGCTTCCGACAATGCATTGTTAAAACTGATCATGAGTGCGGTAATGACGGTGTACAGGGAGTGGATCGATCTTGTGCTTGCGCAGGCGGACGCGGACGACAGAGAGAAACTCAGAAAGTGTCATAAAGGTATCTATAAGGGACTGATCAGACAAAAAACGGAGGATGTGAACGCAAATATTGACAGACATTATGACCTGATTGAAAAATATATTGAAATGTGACAATTGAAGTATCTTGTGGTAGGATAGAACAAAAGAAATAAGACATATTATGGGGCAGGGACAGAGAAAGATGTTAACAATATTGGTTTGTTTTTTCGCGGGCATGGGAGCGGGGCTTGGAACCGGATTTGCCGGAATGAGTGCGGCAGCAGTTATCAGTCCAATGTTAATTACGTTTTTGGGAATGCCTGCGTATGAGGCTGTCGGAATTGCACTGGCATCCGATGTACTGGCAAGTGCGGTATCCGCATATACCTATGGGAAAAATAAAAATCTGGATATCAGAAACGGTCTGGTTATGATGTTCAGCGTACTGCTGTTTACTTTTGTAGGAAGTTACATATCAAGCCTTGTGCCGAATAATACCATGGGTGGATTTTCCACCTGCATGACATTACTGCTCGGAATCAAATTCATTGTAAAACCGGTCATGACAACCAAGGAAAGCATGAATCAGGTCTCCGCGAAAAAACGTCTGATCCAATCCATTGTGTGTGGGATATTGATCGGATTTATCTGTGGATTTATCGGAGCCGGCGGTGGCATGATGATGCTGTTGATCTTAACAAGTGTGCTTGGCTATGAACTGAAAACAGCTGTCGGGACCAGCGTGTTCATTATGACATTTACGGCGCTGACCGGTGCGGTTTCCCATTTTGCGATCGGGGGAACACCTGACTGGAAGATCCTTGTGCTGTGCGTGATATTTACACTGCTGTGGGCACAGATCGCCGCACGCTTTGCAAACCGTGCACCGGCAAAAACATTAAACCGTGCAACAGGTGTGGTTTTAAGTATACTTGGCATTGCAATATTAGCATTTCAATACCTGTTTTAACAGCATATAATATACCGCCTGAATATAGAACCTGAAGCGGAGGGATACGGATGAAGCAGAAACCGGGACGAAAATTTTGGATCTGTCTGGGATTGTTTGGGCTGATCGGGCAGATTGCATGGGTTGTGGAAAATATGTATCTGAATGTATTTATCTACAAAATGTTCCATGCAACCGCAGCACAGATTTCCTTAATGGTCGGTGCGAGTGCAGCGGCGGCAGCGGTGACAACCATTTTGATCGGAGCGTTGTCCGACTGTGTTGGGAAACGAAAATGCTTTATCTGTTGTGGATATATTATCTGGGGAATTACAGTATTTGCATTTGGACTGATCCGGATGGATGTGCTGACACCGCTTGTCGGAGGAACCACAGCAGCGGCATCCCTGGGTGTCAGTCTGGTGATCCTGCTTGACTGTGTGATGACGTTTTTTGGTTCAGGGGCAAATGATGCCTGCTACAATGCGTGGCTGACAGACTGTGGGGACGAGAGCAATCGCGGAAAAATAGAAGGGATCAATTCCATGATGCCGCTTCTGGCAATCCTGGTTGTTTTTGGCGGGTTTATGGGATTTGATCTGGAACAGGCGGATGCGTGGAGCCTGATCTATACGATTATCGGTGTTGTTGTACTGGTAACGGGAGCTTTTGGATTTTTCCTGATGGAGGAGCCGCAGATACAGAAGCAGGGAGAAGCGTCCCGGACTTCGTTTTGGGAGAATCTTTGTTACAGCTTCCGTCCATCAGTGGTGCGGGAGAATAAATTATTATATTCGGTTCTGGGGGCATTTGCCGTGTTTGGAATCTCCATTCAGGTGTTTATGCCCTATCTGATCCTTTATTATGAGCAGAGTCTTGGCATGAAGAACTATGTTCTTGTTATGGCACCGGCGATTCTGCTTGCGTCTCTTATTACCGCTTTTTACGGAAAATTATATGATATGCTGGGATTTCGTACGAGTGTGATCCCGTGTGTTCTTATGCTGCTTGCAGGATATGTGGTATTGTTTTTTACGAAAAATACGGGTCCGGTTTTTGTTGGTTCTTTATTGATGATGAGCGGTTATCTGACCGGAATGGCAGTGTTTGGTGCAATGATCCGTGATCATATACCGGAACATAAGGCAGGACAGTTCCAGGGGGTGCGCATCATCGGACAGGTGCTGATTCCCGGAAGCATCGGACCGGCGATCGGCGCATTTGTACTCCGCAATGCAGAAAAGATCGAGAATTCGGACGGCACCTACTCCTTCTTACCTGACAGAAGCATCTGGGCGGCAGCCTTTGTGATCGCAGTGATCCTGTGTCTGATACTGGCAGTCATCTTCTATCTCATGCGAATGGGACATTACGAACTGTGGACGGCTGCAGGGACGAGGCTTTTGTCACGCCGGCAGGGTGTCGCAGGGACGGGGCTTTTGTCACGCCGACGGGGTGCTGCAGGGGATGCAACAGGGACGGGGCTTTTGTCATACTCATCGGAATGGCAGGAATATCCGCGCCCGCAGATGCGCAGACAGGAGTTTTTATCACTGAACGGGGAATGGGAGTTAAACCATCACCGGGTGATTGTACCGTTTCCACCACAATCCCTGCTGTCCGAATATGGCAGACATGTGGGTGAAAAATTGGTGTATGAAAAGCGTTTTACGCTGCCGGAACATTATGAGGGAAAACGGATTCTGCTTCACTTTGGTGCGGTTGACCAGATTGCCGAGGTGTGGCTGAATGATATCTATATCGGACGGCATGAGGGCGGATATCTGGCATTTTCTTTTGATATCACAGCACAGGTTAAAAAAGAGAACCGGTTGACGGTTAAGGTCGCGGATACTTTATCAGAAAGGTATCCATACGGAAAACAGCGTAAAAAGCGGGGCGGTATGTGGTATACGCCGGTAAGCGGTATCTGGCAGAGTGTATGGATCGAGCCTGTGCCGGAGCAGTACATTGCAGGACTGCGTATCACACCGGATCTGCAGGGTGTGAATCTGGAAGTGAAACTTTCGGAAAATGCCGAGGGTGCAGCGCAGGCGGAAACTTCAGGAAATGCCGAAAGTGTTTCACAGGCAGTTTTTTCAGTTGAAGTATTGCTTGAAAATGGAGAGAAGATCAGACAGGATTTTCATGCTGCATCGGGCAGAATTGACCTGACCAGGCATCGGAATGCCGATGGAACGGCATATAAACCTCATTTATGGAATACGAAGGATCCGTATCTGTATGAAATAAAGATCACTGCAGGCCAGGATATAGTAAGCTCCTATTTTGCACTGCGGACGGTCGATATACGAAAGGTCGGAGAGAAGAACCGTGTGTGCCTGAACGGAGAACCCATCTTTTTACATGGGGTACTGGATCAGGGTTATTACAGTGACGGGATCTATCTGCCGGCTGAGGAGGCAGAGTATGAGCGGGATGTGCTCCGCATGAAGCAACTGGGCTACAACATGCTCAGAAAGCACATTAAGGTGGAACCGGAATGCTTCTATTATTATTGTGATAAACACGGCATGCTTGTGATGCAGGATATGGTGAACAGTGGGCATTATTCCTTTTTGAGGGATACGGCGCTGCCTACGATCGGTGTGCGGAATCTGAATGACAGGAAGGGCAGCCGCGGCAGCAGGAGAAAGATTTTTTTCGGACAGCATATGAAGGATACGGTTGCACAGGTATACAATCATCCCTGTGTGGTTGCGTACACACTTTTTAATGAAGGATGGGGACAATTCGACAGCGACGAATTATATGAGGTTTTGAAAAAAGAGGACCCGACCAGACTGGTGGATGCGACCTCCGGCTGGTTTGAACAGCAGAAGAGCGATTTTGACAGTGAACACATCTATTTTAAACTGGTGGATCTGAGCCCGAAGGAACGTCCGCTTCTGGTGTCGGAATGCGGTGGCTATTCCTATCTGGTGCCGGGACATTACTACGCAAAATATAATCATTACGGTTACGGAAACTGTACGGACAGTGCCGGACTGACGGAAACGATCTTGCAGATGTACCGGAAGATGATCCTTCCGGCGGTTGCAGACGGCGCGTGCGGGTGCATCTATACCCAGCTCAGTGACGTGGAGGACGAGACGAACGGACTGTATACCTATGACAGGCGGGTGTGCAAGGTCGATAAGGAAGCATTTGTCAGGATGGCGGAGGAACTGGAAAAAGAAATTGCACTGAGGTGAAAAAAAATCATATTTTTATTGATTATTTATAGAAGATGTGCTATTTTTATTTTATTGTTTACAGCATTGCAGATGTAAGCAAACAGATTTACTCTGGAGAGTCTTTGATGCGGGTGACCGCATGAAAAGCGCCGAAGGTGTACGGCAGCACGCTGCCAATCTCTCAGGCAAAAGGACAGAGCATGAATAGTGCATGTTCTACTCTTTAGAGGAGCTGATGGAAATCGGCTCTTTTCTTTTTTGCAAAAAATCTAAGGAGAGAAACAATGGGAAATGATGTATTAGAAACAATCAGTAACTTTTTAACCAAGGTGAATGACCTTGTATGGGGAATTCCACTGATCATTCTGATCCTGGCAACAGGTATCTTCCTGACGATCCGCCTGAAGGGTCTTCAGATTACACAGCTGCCACAGGCAATCAGAAACCTGATCGCCAATGAAAAGAGCGGAACGGACGGTGAAGTATCCAGCTTTGCGGCACTTTGTACAGCACTTTCGGCAACTATCGGTACCGGAAACATTGTCGGTGTAGCAACTGCGATTGTGGCAGGTGGACCCGGTGCGCTGTTCTGGATGTGGATTGCAGCACTTGTTGGAACCGCAACAAAGTATTCAGAATGCCTGCTCGCGGTAAAATACCGTGTGGTTGCAGAGGACGGACATATTGTCGGCGGACCTTTCTACTACATAGAAAAAGGTATGGGTAAGAACTGGAAGTGGCTTGCCAAGATCTTTGCTTTCTTTGGTGTATGCGTAGGTCTGTTTAGTATCGGTACTTTTACGCAGATCAACGGAATCACGAGTGCGGTTCAGAACTTTTTTGATCCAAACCTGACATGGACTGTAAATATCCCGCTGTTTGGTAAGGATGTAAGCTATTCCTGGACAGTGATCATTGCAGGAATTCTGCTTACTTTCTTCGTAACACTGGTTCTGATTGGCGGTTTAAAGAGAATTTCCAGTGTCGCACAGGTTATCGTTCCTTTTATGGCACTGACCTATGTTCTTACAGCACTTATTATTCTGATCTGTAATATAACGGCAATTCCGGCAGCGATCGTAACAATCGTGAAAAGTGCTTTTGGACTGCGTGCGGCGGCTGGCGGAGCACTTGGTGCGATGATTGTTGCAATGCAGAAAGGTATTGCAAGAGGTATCTTCTCAAATGAGGCAGGTATCGGTAGTGCGCCGATCGCAGCGGCTGCTGCACAGACAGATTCACCTGCCAAGCAGGGCCTGGTGTCCATGATGGGAACCCTGATTGATACCATAATTATCTGTACCATGACCGGCCTTACCATTGTCATTACCGGTGCACATGAAATGGGACTGGAAGGTGTGGCTGTTACAACGAAGGCATTCCAGCTTGGTCTGCCATTTCCGAATCAGGTGGCTTCCTTCATTCTGATGGTTTGTCTGGTATTCTTTGCATTTACAACGATTCTTGGCTGGGATTATTACAGTGAACGTTGTCTTGAATATCTGACCGGACATAATCAGAAGGTTGTAAAAGTATATCGTTGGTTATATATTTTCTGCGTATTTATCGGACCGTACATGACTGTAAAAGCAGTTTGGACAATTGCGGATATCTTTAACGGCCTGATGGCGATCCCGAACCTGATCGCACTGCTGGCACTGAACGGTGTGGTAGTTGCTGAGACAAAGATCTATCTGGATGGACTGAAAAAGAAAAAAGCATAATTAGTTTTGGTGAATGTATCAAGACAGATTGTGGAGAATGTGCAGACATTTTTCGCAATCTGTCTTTTTTTCTTGCCTTTTTATGATGGAGGGGAGAAAATAAGAACAGACCAGTTTCGTACGGAGGCAGTCATGGAAGAAAAAAAGAAAGTTACCGGTAAAAAAACAGAGGATGGAGTGTGCCCGGTCGCAAAGCGTTGTGGCGGCTGTACCATGCAGGGAATGCCCTATGAAAAACAATTGAAGAAAAAACAACGTATGGTGGAAGAAATGCTGAAGGGGCTTTGCTCTGTAAAAACGATTATCGGAATGAAAGAGCCTTTTTACTATAGAAATAAGGTGCACGCAGTGTTTGCTTCAGCGCGTGGAGGTAAGATCATATCCGGCATTTACGAGGAAGGAACCCATCGCGTGATCCCGGTCGACAGTTGCATGATCGAGAACCAGACAGCGGATGCGGTCATCCGTGATATCCGCGATCTGCTTCCGTCATTTAAGATCAGACCGTATAATGAGGATACCGGATACGGACTGTTCCGGCATGTGTTGATCAGAACCGGATATCATAGCGGAGAAGTTATGGTAGTTCTGGTGTTATCTTCTCCGATCCTGCCCTCCAAGAACAATTTTGTAAAAGCACTACGCACGCTGCATCCGGAGATCACAACAATTGTATTAAACGTGAATGCCCAGAAGACAAGTATGGTACTGGGGACGCGCAATATTGTATTGTACGGAAAAGGATATATTGAGGACCAGCTGTGTGGTTGTACCTTCCGTATCTCGCCGAATTCTTTTTATCAGGTCAATCCTGTACAGACGGAACTTTTATATGGAAAAGCACTGGAGCTTGCAAGACTGACGGGAAAGGAACGTGTCTTAGATGCGTACTGTGGAACGGGCACGATCGGAATCATAGCCGCAGGGGAAGCGCAGTCCGTGATCGGTGTGGAACTGAACCCGGATGCGGTTCGGGACGCCATATCCAATGCAAAACAAAATAACGTGAAAAATATCAGCTTTTATCAGGCTGATGCCGGCGAATTTATGGTACAGATGGCAAAACGCGGCGAAAAAGCGGACGTGGTCATCTTGGATCCGCCAAGAAGCGGCAGCAGCCAGACATTTATCAATTCCGTAGGACGTCTGCGCCCCTCCCGTGTGGTGTACGTTTCCTGCAATCCGGAAACCCTTGCGAGAGATCTGCGCCTGTTCAAAAAACAAGGATATATAGCGGACACGGCAATCCCGGTGGATATGTTCCCGTGGACGGAGCATGTGGAGACGGTATGCTTATTGTCCAAACTTCATGAAGCGAAGCATCATGTGAATGTGAGACTGGATATGGATGAGTTGGATATTACCTCTGCTGAGAGTAAAGCTACCTATGAGGAAAT
>Ga0129311_1000385_pt1 | contig 40391 bp, 33 predicted proteins | sample Go1ome_FD_94435 | JGI IMG/M metagenome (GOLD analysis project Ga0129311, IMG submission 94435) | Western lowland gorrila individual fecal microbial communities from Wisconsin, USA - Go1022B metagenome | ecosystem: Host-associated > Mammals > Digestive system > Large intestine > Fecal | place...
CTTTCAGATCCTGAAGTTCATCCTCGTATTTTTTCAGTCCTGCATAAGTTAAAATATGTTTCTTATCAGCCATGACGTCTTACCTTTCTTATTGTTTCGGGGCAGAATGTCCCTTTATAATTTTTAGCTTTACATTCTCTGTATTATAGCGTGAACAACATGGATTGTCAAGAAGACGAAAGCCTTTGTTTTTGAGGATTTTCACGGTATCATCCGATTCAAAACGACTCGTATGGACAGAGGCTGCATTGTATTAGGAAGAAACAGAAAACAGGGAAAGGACAGGAAATAACAGACAGGGCAAAAATAGGAATAATTACTGATATTTACTTGATATCCTATCCGCACTATGCTATAATCAGGTTGATCAAAAATATTTATGAGAAAGGAAGTTACCAATATGCAGTACGCGATCGCACATTTAGATCAGGACGGCAACGGAGATTCCGACAAGAATCCATATATTTCCGTAGATTTTGAAAATAACCTTGAGTCATGTCTTGAGGCGGCAAATATGATGGAGGATGAGGGATATAAGGAGATCACACCGTTTATCCTTGAGGATGAGGGCAAGAGCGGCACTTATACCTGGGAGTATGTGAGACAGCATTCCATCTAAATTTGGAAAAGAGAAATTGGGGGGATCCTGCGGGGCGTGTGAATGCTCTGTGGGATCTTTTTTGTTGCGATGCAGTTGGAAGAAGCTGTCGGCAGCAGGTCCTGTAAGTCTTTAAGTCGTGTAAGAAGGAAAGGATAGAAAGCCTTGACGAACATATGTTCTGTCTGTATAATGGAGACATAAGATTTTAGGGAGAATAGAGAGTTGAGTCTGGAATCGAGATAAATCATATCAGGAAAGCCGCAGAGACATTTAGCGGCCATGTATTTGGAAGAGGCTGCTGGTGACAGGTTCTGTCGACTTTGTGGAGTGTTGGAAGATGACGGATAAGACTGAATAAAAGCTAAGACTAAATAACAGAGAAAACGGAGAAAATATATGAATCAGATCAACCGTGAGGATATGCTGGAGCTTACGAGAAGAATGACATTGAAGAGAAACTGCTTTGACCGGATCGCCGGGGCCTATCTGGATAGGGACGGGTTTGTAGACGGGACATTTAATAAGAATTTTCGTCAGCTCTCCTTGCCGGATCAGCAGAAGAATCTTGATATCGCGAAGACGATCCCGTTTTCGGAGACGAATGTGGCGTTGAAGGAATATGTCTTTTCGGGGGAGGAGAAAAAGCCCGGGAGTGTGTGGCAGCTGCTCTGCGCACTGCGGGAGTGTGAGCTGAAAAACGATGCACTGCTTGATATTTTTTATGAAGTGTTTGGGGAAAAATATCCGGCGTCGGGGGATTATGCGGTCTATTTCTTTCACGGGAATTATGATGTTCCGAGAAAGGCGAAGGATAAGGAAAGCCTCTGGGAATCGGAGGAAGTTTACCGTTTCCTGATCTGTGCGGTGTGCCCGGTGAGCGGAGATTATGAGCCGGGGATGCCGGTCTGCGGATTTATGTTTCCGGCGTTTAAGGACCGGGGACCGGATAATGGGCGGATCCAGGTGTTTGAGGCGGATCCAGCGCGGCCGCATAGGGATTTTTTGAATTTGATCTTGCCGGTGAGTGCAAAATAAATGAAATGTATAATCAGGTGAAAATAAAAAGGCAATTTTAACTGCATTGCGTTTCGAGTCATAGTACATGGTGGTTTACTTGCTTTGATGATCTCAAAAGGCTATTGATATGTAAATGGTTCGTGAGGGCATATATTTTGTGAAGGTATGCGGGAAAAAAGGAAAATTGATATCGGAAGGGAGACGAAGTATGGCGGATAGAATGAGCAAGATGGATAGATCAAACAGAATCTACGCAGCGATCGATCTGAAGTCATTTTATGCCTCGGTTGAGGTGGTGGACAGAAAGCTTGATCCGATGACTACGCATCTTGTCGTCGCGGACCGGAGCCGGACGTCGAAAACGATCTGCCTTGCGGTGTCGCCTTCCTTAAAGACATACGGGATCCCCGGACGGGCGCGCCTCTTTGAAGTGGAGCAGAAGGTGGAAGAGGTGAACCGGGAGAGAAGGCGGCGGGCCCCCGGCGGAAAATTCACGGGAAGCTCCTGTGATGCAGTCGAACTGGCGAAAAGACCAGATCTTGAACTGGATTTTATCGCTGCGCCGCCGCGGATGGCCCACTATATGGAGAAAAGTTCACAAATTTACCAGATCTATTTAAAATATGTGGCACCGGAAGATATCCATTCCTATTCGATCGATGAGGTCTTTATCGACCTGACTTCCTATCTTGAGACATACCATATGCCGGCACATGAGTTTACGACACGGATGATCCGGGATGTGCAGAAAGAAACCGGAATTACGGCAACCGCGGGGATCGGAACGAATCTGTACCTTGCAAAGATCGCGATGGATGTTATGGCAAAGCATATCGAACCGGGAGCGGACGGGGTGCGTATCGCGGAACTGGATGAGATGAGCTATCGGAGATATCTGTGGGGACACCGTCCGCTGACGGATTTCTGGCGTGTGGGCCGGGGATACGCGAAAAAACTGGAAGAGCGGGGAATCTGCACGATGGGGGATATTGCCAGATGCTCCCTCGGAAAGGAAAACGATTATTATAACGAAGATCTTCTGTACCGGATGTTCGGTGTTAACGCGGAACTTCTGATCGACCATGCCTGGGGATATGAGCCCTGTACGATCGCGGATATCAAAGCATACCGGCCGGAGAACCACAGCGTCGGATCCGGGCAGGTTTTATCCTGTCCGTACCCGGCAGAAAAGGCAAAGCTTGTCGTGCGGGAGATGGCGGATCTTCTTGCGCTGGATCTTGTGGATAAGAAGCTGACAGCGGATCAGGTAGTTCTGACGATTGGATACGACATCGAAAACCTGAGTGATTCGAAACTCGGAAAGAACTACCGCGGGGAGATCTCCACAGACCGCTACGGAAGGCAGGTCCCAAAGCATGCTCACGGGTCCAGAAATCTCGGAGAATCGACTTCTTCCGCGAAACGGATCACGGATGCAGTTATGGATCTTTATGATGCGATCATCGATCCGAAGCTTCTGGTGCGCCGGATCACGCTTTCTGCAAACCATGTTGTCTGCGAGGGAACGGAGCAAAAGAAAGAAGAGTATGAACAACTGGATCTCTTTACCGACTATGGCGCACAGGTGGAGCAGAAAAAGAGGGAAGAGGACGAACTTGCGCGGGAAAAGCGGATACAGCAGGCGGTTCTGGAGATCAAGAAAAAATTCGGAAAGAACGCAGTCTTAAAGGGAATGAATCTGGAAGAGGGCGCGACCGCGGTAAAGCGGAACAGCCAGATCGGAGGTCACAGGGCATGAGTACATGGGAGAAATATCGGGATATGATCGATCTTCCATATCCGGGAGAATCAAAGCATACCCGGATGCCGGTGAGGGACAGGGCAGCCCAGTTTGCCCCTTTTGCTGCGCTCACCGGATTTGGTGCCGCACTGAAGGAGATGGAACGGATCACGGAAAAACGGATCGATCTGGATGAGTACGAAAAGGAAAAGCTGAATGAGAAGCTGCGACTGCTATTGGAGAAACAGGAATCCCGGCCGGAAATTACCGTAACCTTTTTTGTACCCGATGAAAAGAAGGACGGCGGAGCATATCGGACGATCTCCGGGCATATAAAGAGAGTGGATGAGGAGAGTCATTGTTTGGTTTTAGAGGAAGGGGAAAGAATTCTGCTGGAAGATGTTTTTGATCTCGCAGTCACTGCTCATGGAAAGTAAAGTGAGACGATATAAAAATGTTATAAAATTAACAATAAAATACTTGCGTTAATTATTTAACAATGGTATAATGTTTATAGAGCTTAGGAAAACGAAGTGTGATTGGTTCCTGATAAAACCTGTGAAATACAGGTCGGAAACTTGAGATCCCTGTCTGTAATGACAGAGCTGTGAAAGGAGAACAGAGCGTATGGCAAGATTTACATTACCGAGAGACATTTATCATGGAAAAGGATGTCTGGAAGAACTGAAGAATCTGAAGGGAAAGAAAGCATTTCTCGTAGTAGGCGGCGGTTCTATGAAACGCCAGGGATTCCTTGACAAGGCTGTTCATTACTTAAAAGACGGTGGAATGGAAGTTGAAGTCTTTGAGGGCGTAGAACCGGATCCATCCGTGGAGACCGTTATGAGAGGCGCGGAAGCGATGCGCAAGTTTGAGCCGGACTGGATCGTATCCATGGGCGGCGGTTCCCCAATCGATGCGGCGAAGGCGATGTGGGCATTCTATGAATACCCGGAGACTACATTTGAAGATCTGATCACTCCGTTCAGCTTCCCGGAACTGAGACAGAAAGCGAAATTCGCGGCGATTCCGTCCACATCTGGTACAGCTACAGAGGTAACAGCGTTCTCTGTTATCACAAACTATCAGACAGGCGTAAAATATCCGCTGGCTGACTTTAATATCACCCCGGATGTAGCGATCGTAGATCCGGATCTTGTGATGGGACTTCCGGTCAAGCAGGTTGCCTATACCGGTATGGATGCCCTGACCCATGCGATCGAGGCGTACGTCTCCACACTAAACGGACCGTTTACGGATCCGCTGGCACTCCAGGCCATCGAGATGGTTCTCGAATATCTTCCGGCTTCCTACAATGGAAATAAGCATGCGAGAGAAGAGATGCACTACGCACAGTGCCTCGCGGGAATGGCATTCTCCAATGCGCTTTTAGGAATTGTTCACTCTATGGCTCACAAGACGGGAGCTGCATTCTCCACCGGACATATTCCGCACGGATGCGCGAACGCAATCTATCTTCCGTATGTCATCCAGTATAACGCAAAGGATACCGTCGCAGCTGACCGTTATGCGGAGATCGCAAGAAGAATGGGATTAGAGGGAAGATCCAGACAGGCCCTGATCAACAGCCTCTGTGCGAAGATCAATGAATTCAATGAGAAGCTGAGTATTCCGAAGACCCTGAAAGAATTCGGTATCAATGAGGACGAATTCAAGGAGAAGGTGGACCGTATCGCGGAACTTGCGGTTAGCGATGCATGTACCGGATCGAACCCGAGAGAGATCGATCCTGCGAATATGGCGAAGCTGCTTACCTGCACATATTATGGAACTGAAGTTGACTTTTGACGATAATTTGAGATGCGGCTGTGAGGGTGCTAAGCAGCTGCGGGAAAGATTATCCGCATAATATAAATATTGTGGTGTAATCAGATCTTGTGAGGAGATCGAATTGGGAAAAGTTCTGCCGGATATTTCCGGCAGAGCTTTTCTGTCTTAGAGGACATATCAAGCCTGATTCAGAACTGAAAATTCCGTACAATACAGTGTGGGCGTGGATTTTTATGATTTGGAATGCGAAGCATCGGATACGAGGTTTTTCTATCATTCTATTGACTTTCTGTAGAAGCCACTCTATAATATATGGTATTGAATACTACATCACGGGGAAAAATAAATGAGAACCGTGATAGGGGAATAGAGCTGGAGGAAGCAGTATGAATTATAGAATTATTGGGGATAGCTGCCTGGATCTTACCGAGGAGCAGAGGAAGGACCCGCATTTTACCCTGATCCCGTTTACACTTATGGTGGAAGATCACCAGTTTGTCGACGATAAGAATTTTAACCAGAAGGAATTCTTAAAGATCGTAAAGGAAAGCCCGGAGTGTCCGAAGACTGCATGCCCGTCTCCGGAGACATTTAAGGAAGCTTACTGCTGCGAGGAGGAGAATGTATTCGTTATTACGATTTCTTCCCACCTGAGCGGATGCCATAACAGCGCGGTTCTCGCAAAGAATCTTTATGAGGAAGAGTTCGGAACCGGAAAGAAGAACATTGTGGTGATCGATTCTGAGTCCGCTTCTACCGGAGAAGTAAACCTCGCACTTTATGTTCAGGAACTCTGTGAGCAGGATATTCCGTTTGACGAGATCGTAAAGAAAACTCTCGAATACCGTGACAGACAGAAGACGTATTTTGTCCTGGAAACTTTGGACACATTGAGAAAGAACGGACGACTTACCGGACTTCAGGCGTTCTTCGCGACGAAATTAAATATTAAGCCGGTTATGGGTGCAGACCACGGCGTGATCATCAAACTGGATCAGGCCCGCGGAATCCAGAAGGCACTTCAGAGAATGGTGGAGATCGTTGTGAAAGAGGCAGGAACAGCGGAGGATAAGTGTCTTACGATCGCTCACTGCAATGCGCCGGAGCGTGCCCAGTATGTAAAAGAAAAATTTGAACAGGCCGCAAAGTTTAAAAAGATCATCGTGACCGAGACAGCCGGACTTGCTACCGTTTATGCAGGGGACGGCGGAATCATTGTGGCAGTATAAACAACGGGAAAGAAATGAAAAAGGCGTTCGATCCATCCGGAGAAAAGTCCGGAAGGTGGATCTGACGCCTTTTTATGTAACAGGAAACTCTGGGGAATTCCCTGTTACATAAAAAAGTCACTAACGTGCCAAAGATGCTCACTCGTGCGAAGATGCAGCTTGTCGCAAGCGACCGTGCGAGGCGCGAGAATGTGCCAAGGCGCATTCATTTTTATTTGAAATGGGTAAGCGGTTACAGGCTCATCCCCTGAAAAATATGATGTTCCTTTAAATATTTTGCAATGGAATTCAAAACCAGTCTTTTATTCTCGCTCCATTCCGGCGCGATCAGGATCGACTTTGGTCCGTCACCGCTGATCCGGTGGATCACGGTTTCCTGTGGGAGAATCTTTAAGCAGTCACCGATCAGTTCCAGATATTCCGGCAGTTCCAGAGTGTGAAACCCACCGGATGCATAAAGATCGGCAAGATCTGTCCCCCTTAACACATGAAGGAGTTGCAGCTTGATCCCATCCACATGGAGCTTCCCAAGATAATTCACGGTTTCCAGCATCTGTTCCCTCGATTCTCCGGGAAGTCCGAGGATCACATGGACGATCACCGTGAGTCCGGCGGCCTTTAACCTGCGGTATGCATCCTCAAAAACAGGGAGCGCATATCCCCGGCGGATGAGCTTTGCCGTATCCTCATGGATCGTCTGCAGACCGAGCTCTACCCAGACCGGTTTTTCTTTATTTAACCGGGAAAGAAGCTTTACGGTTTCATCAGGCAGGCAGTCCGGCCGTGTGCCGATGGAGAGTGCGCAGATCTCCGGGAGGGAGATGGCTTCGGAAAAGAGCTGTTCCAGATAGGAGAGTGGGGCATATGTGTTTGTGTATGACTGGAAATACGCGACATAGGCAGCGTCATCTCCTGAGATCTTCCGGCTGACGCGGGCCTTCGCAAGGTCAGCCTGCTCTCTCAGGGATCCGGCCTGCTTTTCTGCAAAATCCCCGGATCCACCGGCGCTGCAAAAGATACAGCCGCCCCTTCCCAGGGTGCCATCCCGGTTTGGACATGTCATGCCGCCGTCCAGGGCGAGCTTATAGACTTTTTTCCCAAATATTTTCTTTAATTCATAATCGAGAGAGTGGTACGGTTTGCCATTCCAATCTGTCTGAAGCATAAAACAGATCCTTTCAAAAAATAAGTTTTCCTTGCAACACATATACGAGGTATTATATAATAATAAGAGGTTTCTTTTCAACCTGAGTTCCGGAAAAGTTACTGCCTCTGCTTTGCGCGTAGTTACACTGTATTGTACGGAATTTTCAGTTCAGAAAATTCCTACCCGTGTACAGTAACTGTGGGTACAGTAACCCGGAAAATACAGCAAAGCTTCCGGACAAGGTGCCGGCTGTGAAGAAAATTAAAATATCCGCCAAAGCGGATCGAAAAGGAGAACTGGGGTTATGGATAGAGAAGCTGCAAAGAAAGCATTACAGAGCGCGAAAGCGACCGGATTTTTCACAGAAATGTACGGGGACGGCGCCGCTGAGAATGAAAAGCGCTATGAGCATGTTCTTGAGGGATTTGAAAAATCATTCGGGGGGGATCAGGTGAGTCTTTTCACTTCCGCAGGACGTACCGAGATCAGCGGAAACCACACAGACCACAATAATGGAAAAGTTCTGGCTGGAAGCATCAACCTTGACTGTGTTGCCTGCGCGGCGGCAAACGGGACTGATGAGATCCACATTATCAGTGAGACATACAGCCAGAAATTCACGATCAATATCAAAAATTTAAAGCCGAGCGACAAGATGGCCGGAACCATCGATCTTACCAAAGGAATGCTAGCTGGATTTCAGGAGATGGGATACAAAATCGGCGGTTTCGACGCATACATCACAAGCAACGTGATCAGCGCTGCCGGAGTCAGCTCCTCCGCTTCCTATGAAATGCTGATCTGTTCCATGATCAACGAGTTCTTCAATGACGGAAAAGTGGACGTCGTTACATATGCCCATGTCGGCAAATACGCGGAGAATAAATACTGGAATAAGGGATCAGGACTTCTCGACCAGATGGCATGTGCAGTTGGCGGCATGATCACCATCGACTTTAAGAACCCGTTAGAACCGGCAGTCGAAAAACTCGACTACGATTTTGGTGCTCAGGATCACAGCCTGATCATCGTCCAGACCGGAAAAGGCCATGCGGACTTAAGTGCTGAGTATTCCTCCATCCCGAATGAGATGAAGAGGGTGGCAGCTGTGTTTGGAAAGGAAGTCTGCGCGGACATCACGGAACAGGAAGTGATCGAAAACGCGGCCAAAGTGAGAAAAGAGGCGGGTGACCGCGCGTTCTTACGTGCCCTTCACTTCTTTGAGGAGAACAAGCGTGTTGAAAAACAGGTTCAGGCATTAAAGGAGAACCGTTTCGATGAGTTCCTGAAGCTGATCACCGAATCCGGAAATTCTTCCTGGAAATGGCTCCAGAACTGCTATGTTCCGGGATCTGAGGAGCAGGGAATCACTTCCGCACTGGCGCTCACAGAATTATTTATCAAGGAAAAAGGCTGCGGTGCATGCCGTGTTCACGGCGGCGGATTCGCGGGCGTTATTATGGCAATGCTGCCGAATGCTGTGACAGATGAGTATATCTCCTACATTGAAAAAGCGATGGGACCGGGAAGCGCGTACCGCATGAGCATCCGCCCGTACGGCGCTGTCTGCGTGGACGGATATATCGCGTGATGATGGAACAGAAAAATATGAGGGTGCTCCTTATTTCTGTTGCCGCCTGCATGCTTGCTGCCTGCTCAAAACAGGACTCCGGCGCTTCAGAGACGGGAAAACTCATCATGGGAACCTTCACTGAGGACAGCGTGACAGACCGGGCAGGAAAAGCCGTGGCGGCGACCATCAGCAACACAGTCCCTGGAACCTATGTGGAGACATGGCCGTCAAAGGGGGCTTATGTGAATCTTGAGCACCTGTTTGACGGAACTTATGATCTCGTGATCGTCCCGGCGGGGGTTGCTTACGAGGCGTATACGGGAACCGGTGTATGCGAGGGAGAAAAACAGGAAAAACTCCGTGCAGTGGCGGCTTGTTACCCCATCGTTTCCACCTGGGCGTCCCCGAGGGAACTTGGGCTCTCGAAGGTACAGGAGTTAAAGGGACATCCTCTGGCGGTTGGAAACGAAGGTTCCGAGACCGCGAAGGTATCCGGCGAGGTGTTCGATGCTCTTGGAATCGATAAGGAAAATTCGGAGATCTGGTATTACGGAATCAAGGGCGGAGCCGGCGGGATCCGCGACCAGTGGGCCGATGGGATCCACGCGTTTGCGGAGAGTCCTGTTCCGGCTTACCAGGAGCTGGCATCGGAGGATGCGGTCAGGTTTTTATCCTACACGGATGAGGAGCTGGACGAGATCCTGGCTGGACACCCGGAGTACAGTAAGATCATGATCCCGGCGGGAACCTACGAAAATCAGGACGAGGAGATCGCGACGTTCTGCGAGAAGGTTCTGGTCTGCGTGTCCGCGGATATGGACGAGGAGCTTGTCCATGAGATCGCCTGGGCACTGGAGGTCAACGGTCCTGTGTATACAGCCGGACAGGCGTTTATGCGCGCGATGGACGATAAAGAATTCCGGGCTTTAGAGATCCCGATTCCGCTTCATGACGGGGCGAGACGGTATTATGAGGAAGAGGGATACTTTGAACAGTAAAAGGGAGCCATGGCTTTTTGAATGACAAGTGCAGGTGACTGCGTTTGATGCAGAAAACCGCTGAAATGGATCGAATAGAAAATATAATATAGTTGATCGTATGGCGCGGAATATTGGCGAAAATAACAAGCGGTCTTTCAGAGACCGGGAAAAGGAGATGTCCTATGCTATATAAAGAACTGATCGAATTATTTGACATGTTAGACAATGCAGCAGCGTCCGGCAGCGAGGTGGTGGAGTACTTTAGATCCATCGATCCCATGTGTCAGGTGGAAACGTATCCGCTTGAAGGACCAAAAGGCCATACGGATATGGTGCGAATCCTGATTCCGGGAAAAAACGGAAAATCAAAGGGCGGAAACGCCGGAACGATCGGGATTCTCGGACGCCTCGGCGGCCTGGGGGCAAGACCGGAACAGATTGGGTTTGTCTCCGACGGTGACGGTGCATTGACAGCGTTAGCGGTTGCCGCAAAGCTTCTCAGAATGCAGGCAAAGGGCGATTTTCTTGAGGGCGACGTATTCATATCTACCCATGTCTGCCCGGACGCTCCGACAGCTCCACATGAACCGGTGCCGTTTATGAACTCCCCGGTGGAGACCTGGCAGGTGAATAAGGAGGAAGTGACGGACGCTCTGGACGCAGTCCTGGTTGTGGACACCACAAAGGGAAACAGGATCATCAATCACCGTGGATTCGCAATCTCACCGACAGTATGTCAGGGATACATTTTGAGAGTCAGTGAGGATCTTCTCGATGTGATGCAGATGACAACAGGAAAACTTCCTTATGTATTTGCACTGACACAGCAGGATATCACGCCTTATGGAAATGGAATCTTCCATTTAAACAGCATCCTGCAGCCTGCGACGGCGACAAAAGCCCCAGTGGTAGGTGTTGCGATCACGACAGAGACGACCGTTGCCGGATGTGCGACGGGAGCTACCCATATGGAAGATCTGGATGAGGCGGCCCGGTTTATGATCGAGTCGGCGAAGGCATTCGGAAGAGGAAAACTGAGTTTTCTGGACAAAGAGGAGTTTGCGCGGATCAAGGAGCTTTACGGAAACATGGAACACTTCCAGACGCTTGGAAAAAAGAGTGAAGAGGCGTAAGATTCAGGAAAAGATCCGGGTTTCAGCCGGATTCTGGCAGCAGATGTAATTTTTTAAGAAATTTGACAGAAATTTATCATAAATCCCGGCGGAAAAAATTTGACAGGTTCCGCCGGGATTGTTACAATTACGGGTAGAGTAAAAATTGTAACAATATGCAATGACCGTCTATGGGACGGGGTGATGGAGAACATACATGTCAGACAGAGAAATAATAGAAGAAACTAAGAAGGATGCTCCGGATCAGATGGAGCCTGTGATCCCGGAGATTCCGGCGGAGGAATCCGGGAAAGAGCCGGAGGTCAAAGCAGCAGAAGCCGACAGCACAGAGCCGGAGATCGAAGCAGCAGAAGCCGACAGCACAGAGCCGGAGATCGAAGCAGCAGAAGCCGACAGCACAGAGCCGGAGGTCAAAGCTGTAGAAACCGACAGCACAGAGCCGGAGGCCGAAGCAGCAGAAGCCGACAGCACAGAGCCGGAGGCCGAAGCAGCAGAAGCCGACAGTACAAGATCCCGTTCTGTGGGAAGACGTTCCGGGAATAGAAGGGTAAAACAGCAGACGGGGCGCACGAAAAAGGAACATCAGGCGAGTCAGCGTGAAAATATCTTAAGACTGCGTGAGATCAAAAAGAAAAAGGCGGCGATGCCGTATATGAAGATCCTTGCGGCAGGTGGAGCGGCTGTTGCGGTGGTCGCGGTGGTTGCGGTTGCGGGAACGGTGATCGGAAATCACAGGGACACTTTTTCCAGAGGGATGAAGGTTGAGACCGCAGCGGCCTCCTTAGAGACAACGGAGGCTGTGTCCGAGAGCACCGGGGAGAGAAATATCGTTCTGGAGACCACACTTTCTGCCGAGGAGATCGCGTCTAAGGAATATGAAAAGACGGTCCAGAGCATCGTGGACAGCTATGCAAACCTTGGGATCGCGGAGGTCTCTGGGTATCTGAACGTCAGAAAGACCCCGGAGAGCTTCGGTGAGGTCATAGGAAAGCTGCCGAAGGGCGGTGCCTGCGAGGTCCTGGATACCTCCACGGAGGGATGGTACAAGATCTCATCCGGCGGCGTGACGGGATATGTGAGCTCCCAGTATGTCTATACCGGGGATGAGGCGAAGAAACTGGCTGCGGAAAATGTTGCAGAGCGTGCCGTGATCGATGCGGATAAGCTGAATGTCCGGTCGGAGCCAAAGGCAGATGCCGATGTTGTGGACCAGGTATTCAAGAATGAGCGCTACGACATCAAGGGAGAACAGGACGGTTGGATCCAGATCTCAGACGGATATATTTCCTCAGATTATGTTACCGTAAAATATGCCCTGGATGAGGCGATCAAGCAGGATATGAGGCAGACCGTCTTAAGTCTCTATGACAACCTCGGTGTGTCCAATGTATCCAACTACCTGAACGTCCGTGATAATCCGGATGAGAATAAAGGCAAGATCATTGCGAAACTGCCGAGCAACGCAGGCTGTGATATCCTGGACACCTCTACGTCGGGTTGGTACAAGATCCGTTCCGGAAACATTACCGGTTATGTAAAATCCGAGTATATCCTCACCGGACAGCAGGCGAAGGATAAGGCGCTTCAGGTTGCAAAGCTTATGGCAATCTCCAACACGGACGGCGTCAATGTCCGCACAGAGCCGAACACGAATTCTTCGATTTATACACAGATTTCCAACAGCGAGCGATTCCTTGTAGCGGATCAGCAGGATGGCTGGGTAAAGATCGAGATCGATGATCAGGATGCGTACCTGTCCAGTGATTATGTGGATGTCAAGTATGGCCTGGAAGAGGCGATCAAGTATACACCGGTGGTTGAGGTTGCGGATAATTCTTCTAAGAATGACTCTAAGAGTAATTCGAAGAACAACACGAAGAATAATTCCAGCTCAAAGAACAGCGGGAAGAAGAATAGCGCAAACGATGGCGCAGCCGGATCGAAGTCCGGAAGCGTTTCCTCCAAGCGTGCCCAGATCGCGAACTACGCGGTTCAGTTCGTCGGAAACAGATATGTCTACGGCGGAACGAGCCTGACAAACGGAACGGACTGCTCCGGATTTACAATGTCCGTCATGGCGAAGTTCGGCGTATCCTTGCCGCATAACTCCGGCGCGCAGTCGGGAAGCGGAAAGTCGATCACCTCGAGCCAGATGCGTCCGGGTGACCTTGTATTCTATTCCGGCAGCGGCGGGATCAACCATGTTGCGCTCTATATCGGAAATGGCCAGGTGTGCCATGCGTCCAACGCGAGATCCGGTATCAAGATCTCCACATGGAACTACCGTACTCCGGCGAAGATCGTGAATGTACTTGGCGATTAATTGAAAATTGGAAGATTTCGGACAGCCTGGTAGAGATGCCGGGCTGTCTTGATAAGGGAAGTAAGTTTGGAAGAAATGAATTCCTCAGACTGGGAAGCCGGAACATATTAAAATTTTTCCGGGTGGATCAGGTCCGGAATGCATGGGAAGGAAAGAATATGGAGAAAAAGAAGAGTATTAAAAGACCTGTTGCAGGTTTCTGCGCAGGACTTGGTATCCTGTTCGCCGCGTCGGTGCCGATGACGGCGTTTGCGGACACAGTTTATGTGAACGCGTCAAAGTTAAATTACAGAAATCAGCCATCCACAGCATCCGGGGCGGTTCTCGGAACACTGCCTCGCGGGACAGAACTCTCCAGAGTGAAAAACAATGGGGAATGGAGCGAGGTGCAGATCGGTGGGGCGAAGACGACCGTCTATGTGGCAAGCCGCTATCTTGTGACCAGCAAGCCGCAGAGTAGCACTGCGAAAACGGGGGCGACAACTGCGGGCGGAACGTCCACAGTCGCTGCCGATGGAACCGTGACAGTACCGGACGCCTTAAAGGCGTATGTGGATAAGGCTTATCAGGTCGGAATGGATTCCAACTGGAAATATGCGGGGATGTCCGCAATCAACAGCGGCTGTGCGGTATTCTATCACAATGGGACCGCAAACCGCAAAAACAAGGTTGTTGCCGTAAATGCGGGACACGGAACATCCGGCGGATCGAAGGTAAAGACATTCTGTCACCCGGATCAGACGGCGAAGGTGACAGGTGGAACGACGGGCGCAGGCGCGACAAAGGCGGTGGCGGTATCCGGCGGAATGACGTTCGCGGATGGAACGGCGGAGAGCACCGTGACACTCCGCATGGCACAGATCTTCCGGGATAAGCTTCTGGCAGCGGGATATGATGTGCTGATGATCCGTGACGGAAGCGATGTGCAGCTCGACAATGTGGCGAGAACTGTTATGGCGAACAACAAGGCGGACTGCCATATCGCCCTGCACTGGGATTCCACGAAGACGGACAAGGGCGCATTTTATATGAGTGTGCCGAATAATGCCGCCTACCGTGCCATGGAGCCGGTGGCGTCCCACTGGGAGTCCCACAATAAGCTTGGAAGCGCTCTGGTGGGAGGATTGAAGCAGAACGGTGTGAAGATCTTCTCGTCGGGATTCATGGAGATGGATCTGACCCAGACGTCGTATTCTACGATTCCGAGTATCGATATTGAGCTTGGGGATGGGAAATCCGCCCATGATGATGCGGCGCTGGGAAAACTGGCGGATGGACTTGTTGTTGGTGTGAATAGCTTTTTTGGACGGTAAATTTTGAAGAGTTATATGGGAAGAATATAAGAGAATACTGCTGCTGGGAAGATACCTGGCGGCGGTTTTTGAAAAACGGCACACCGAATTCTCGTTAATTTGGTGATTGTCAGGTGTGCCAAATTATTTATCGAGACACAGAACCAGTGTCTGCCGCACATAGGAACATATGATATCATGTAAACATGGATTGTGCAGTCACCGTAAGTGACCGAAGCCGGGATCAGGTGATGGCATATATTGAGGGACAAAAAGAGAAGGAAAGAAGAATGTAGGGGACTTTCTGTAAAAAAAACACCATCTCACAATGGAAATGGTGTTTTTTTCAGTGGACCTGATCGGATTCGAACCGACGACCCCCACAATGCGAATGTGGTGCGCTCCCAACTGCGCTACAAGCCCATAACGATATTTTTTTGACTTCATTATTATCGCACCACGGAGGATGGATGTCAAGATTTTCCATGGGAAAAAGTGAAGAAATTTTGCAGGGATTTTTGATAGTGCGTGTATGAAAGAATCGAACATATGGTTGTATACAGGCGGAAAATGTGGTAAAATGAGAGGCAGAAGTTAAACAGGGAGAGAGGGGATCATATGATATTGATCGTATGTGTGGATGACCATAATGGAATGATGTTCAATCACCGCCGCCAGAGCCAGGATCGCGTCCTGCGGGCGGATGTGTTGGAGCTCACGGCAGGGAAAGCGCTGTGGATGAACGCGTACAGCAGAAAACAGTTTACGGAGAGTGATGAGGATGAAATCCGGGTGGATGAAATGTTTCTCGATACCGCTGGGGACGGGGAATTCTGCTTTGTGGAGAATGCGGATGTTTCCGGATGTGTGGACAGGATCGAAGAGATCTATGTGTACCGCTGGAACAGGGATTATCCGGCGGATGTGTATTTTCCAGTGGATCTTGGCGGCTGGAAGTGCGAGGAGACGAAGGAGTTTGCGGGCTCTTCCCATGAGAAAATCACGAGAGAGCGGTATATCCGGTAAAATATGAAAGTATGATAAGCAGAGTGAGGCTGAAGGCAGTTCCAATTCTGATATTTCAGAAAACATAGTGGAATGTTGGAGATTTGGACAGGGGGAGCATGTACAGAGCGTTTGGTGGAAAGGCGGACTGCGATAGAAAATATGGCGACAGAGGGGAATGACAGAAGATGAAGAATTTAAGAAAATGGCTGCTGTGTGTGATCGCGGCAGTCTCTTTGACAGTGACGGCCTGCCAGGGCGATGCCGCGGCTAATGCCAGTGTGGCGGCAGATGTTGCCCATGCGGCGGGAAATATTCTTGGAAGTCTTGCCGAGACGGCAGAGAACTCCGGTTCCGGGAACAGCAGCGGGCAGGGGCGCGAAAACTCATCGGGGATGGCCGGGACCTCATCGACAACCGGAGAGTTTAGCCTTTCTGATGTCCCGGAGTATACCGGATCACCTTATGTGGCGGTGAACGGAAATGTTCCGTATTTTACGGATGATGATCTGACGGAAGTCTCATTCGAAAGCTACAGTGACCTGGATTCCTTAGGGCGTTGCGGAGTGGCGTACGCTTCTGTCTGCACCGATACGATGCCGACAGAAAAGCGCGGTTCTATCGGCGAGGTAAAGCCGACGGGATGGGTCAATGTGAAATATGATTTTGTGGACGGAAAATATTTGTATAATCGCTGCCACCTGATCGGATATCAGCTCACAGCGGAGAACGCGAATGAGAAGAACCTCATTACGGGCACGAGATATTTCAACGTCCAGGGAATGCTGCCGTTTGAGAACCTGACAGCCGACTATGTAAAAGAAACTGGAAATCATGTACTGTACCGTGTGACACCGATCTTTGAGGGAGATAACCTTGTGGCATCTGGAGTTCTGATGGAAGCGGAGTCTGTGGAGGACGAAGGCGACGGAGTCCTGTTCTGTGTTTATGTTTACAATGTTCAGCCGGGAGTCGCGATCGACTATGCGACGGGAAAGAGTGAACTGGCGAAGGACGAAAGTGCAGGAAGCAGCCAGAGCGGAAGTACGTCAGATACCGGGAAAACGTTAGGTACGTCGTCTGCTGGAAACAATTCATCAGGGGCATCCGGAGGTTCCGGAAAAACCGATGCAGGAACCTCTGGAAAAGAGAGCGGAACCTATATCCTCAACACTAAGACCATGAAATTCCACCGACCGGACTGTGATTCGGTGAAGAATATTAAGTCTGAGAATCGGGAAGAGTATACGGGGGAGCGGGAGAAGCTGATTGATGAGGGATATGGGGCTTGTAAGAGTTGCAAACCGTAGGAAATATTTAAACAATACACAAAATTAAGACAATAGCAAAAAGCCCGACTTCATGCGTTTTGAGTGCGTGGAGTCTGGCTTTTTGATTAGGTTATATCCCTCTTCGTAGCATGCCTTATGCTCGATCTCAATACCAGTAGATAAAATATTTTTATGCGTATCCTACTTTTAGCACATAAATCATTTTGCAGAAATAAGAGGTCTGCCCTTTGAAAAATTTTGCAAAAGTTTCTTTGCCGAACTTGAATCAAGACTAAAAAGATTGCATAATTGTTCAATTATTACAGAATCATCAAGACGTAGATTTCGTCCCATCTGAATTAAATTATGGATTCCATTTAAACGCTCTTCTTCCTGTCCTGCCTTTCGTCCAATTTCAATACCAGTAGATAAAATACTCATATGTGTTTCCTCCCATTCTTCACTCTGCTTTACTTCAGTAACAATTGCGTCCAGCCTGCGGATCCTGTCATCAAGGATAATAATCTCGGGATTGGAGAGCGTAGAGTTTTTCATATATTGAAGAAGACTCACGAGTTCATCCCGTTCGTTCTTACTGCTCATGTTTAAAAATATCTTCATTGTCTCATCCCCCAGTTCCATACCCGGAATCTGGTGACAGCGCTCTGTGAATGTGTACATGGCGCGATCCATTCCGAAGAGATCGGTTTGGGTGATGAATATCACGATCGTTGAGGGCAGGTGGCGGTATTTTGTGTGTTTACCTGCCTTTAGCGCCGGTGTATCAAGAAGTCCCTGATAATACCGGGAACGCTTCGTGAGATCGTCCTCCGACGCATCATTCTGCATTTCTGTAGCAAATTGCCTGGAATCCGCCGCCAACGCCCAGGCGTCGAGCCGGATTCCGCGTCTTCCGTTTTTGTTGAGAATAACGTCTTCAACCCTTACCTGTGTAAGCCTGAGATCTGGCTCATCCAGGATAATACTGAGTACGCATTCCTGCGCCTCCTTGTGCTTCATAACCGCGAGAAAAAGGGCGAAATCGCTGAGATTGACATTCATAAAATCGGGCGGTTCCCTGTACTCTTCAGTGGAAATGAGAGCATGGATCAGTTGCTTTTCCATTCAGTTACCTTCCTTTCCTGGAAAATTGGGCAGGAGAGGAATTGATACGAGACATCTCCGACTCCCTGCCAGTTGTTTAGGTGATTTCAGCAAAGAGTCTTCAGATGCCGTAACGGCCAGAATAGAAAATAGATCATAGAATTCGTTAGAAACCTTGCTTGGGATTATATTAGCATGTAGGGGTGGGGATGGCAATGTAGTTGGGTATTAAAAATTATGAAAATTTGATAAACAGTAAGAAAAAGAGACCGCACACAAATGATGCATGCGGTCCCTGAAAAGGATGTGTAATTGTTGGATTCGAAGACCAGAAATTACAGTTTGTCAGAGGAAAGATCAGAAGAGGCTTCTTTGCGGTCATAAACTTTTTCAATTTCGGCAATTTCCTCGATATCGGAGTCTACGGTTTCGGTTTCGTCAATAGAAGAATCGAGTTTGGAGTTTGCATCCGGAGTATCTGCGTTCACAGAAACCGTGTCGATTTCAAAGTCGGATTCCTGTGCATCAGCAGTATCTACTGTAAATACCAGGTCCTCATATCCATCAAGAACGATTTTAACGGAGTTTTCTCCGACTGTGAACCCATCGACAGTAAAATCAAGGAAAACTGTGTAGCCGTAAACGTCATCATTACTTGTTTTATAAGAGGTGGTTTTATTTCCTAAATAACTTTCGTATTTATAAGTAACGTCATTTACGGAAACAATTCCGGACTTTGAAACCAGCTTCAGATAAGTCTCAATATCTTTAGATGTTCCTGAAAACGATATGCGATAATAGTTACCGCTGAAAAAACTGCTGGTAAGGGATGCAGATTCAAACCCAGGAGCATCAAGGAGATCCTTTTCACTTTCCTTCACTGTAAGTGCAACAGTCTGTTCCTTATATCCATCAGCCTTAAGTGTGAGAGTCACAGTTCCGGCAGAAAGACCAGTGGTATCAACAACAAGAGCAGAATCAGAAAATACAGTATCTAATTTTTCAGAATCAACATATACTGCAGCATGTATGAGGTAATCTTTATCATCGCAGTTAAGAGTCAGTTTTTTGCCCACTGTGATTTCCTGTGCTTCAAAAGAAGGAGCATCCTTATCTTCTTTTTCATCAGGTGTGGAATCTGTTAAATTTCCGTTCTTATCGAGAGTAAATGTGAGAGTTTGATAACCTGTAACTTCGATCGTGATCGTAGTATTTCCGGAAGTATTAAACGCCCCCGTCATTAAAGAGAGACCTGATCCATACGCGCCCATACCGATTTTATAAGTTTCAGATCCATTGCCTAAATATGAATCATCATAGGAATAGCGAGTGGAATTTACAGTAATCTCAGTGTTGACAGTATTCTTTAATGCATTTAAATAGGAGTTGACAGAATTATCCTTATCAGCGGATTTGAAATAGATAATATAATTGTCAGAATACCCTTTTTCTACGGATTCAACCGTCATGACAATATCATCTGTTTCCTCCTTCTTAACTTCCTCAACTTCAAACCCAGCACTCAGAGCATCAGGATAATACTCAGTCTTTGCCTGGATCGTAATCGTATGAGTACCAGGAGTTACATTGTAAAGCGTGATGACATTGCTGCCTTCCTCTACAACATAATAAACGGAATCGCTGCCGCCTACACCGCTCGTCCAAACACGGGTCTCCTGATTCGTATCCTTGTCCAGAACAACGGATGTATCATAAGTTAAATATTTTAAGAAATCTCCCTCAGATCCCTTAACCGTAAAGGAAACGGTTGCCTTTCCTGTCTCATCCGGAGTGAAAGCGTTTTTGCCTTCTTTATAATTTACGTTCAGACTCAGGTTCTCTTCAACGACTTTGCTGTAATGAACCTTTACTGTCTGGCTCTTATAACCGGAAGCGTCGATGGTAACAGTTACCTCTCCTGATTTAAGGGCATCTGCTTTAATTGTGACAGTTCCTGCCTCTGCATCAACGGTATACTTGCCGGAATCAAGCCCTTTCCAGTCACCGTTGAGATAAAGATCCGTTACCTTTTTAAGGTAGTCGGCATCCTGACAGCTTAAAACGAGATCGATTCCTTCCGTTGCGGAAGTGACCGTAACAGCCGGGGCATCAAAACGTCCATAGGAATCGCTGTACTGGATATCACCGAGGAGACCGTCCTCCAGAACTTCCTTCACCGCATACGGTCGGTTCAGAGTGTTTGTTCCATTCTTTTTATACTCTGCGAATGTGAGAACAGTTCCTTCTAAATCTGCATCAGAAACAGCGTTATGGTAGTCCAGCCATGTATAATAAGTGGTATCGCCTGTATCGAATACAGAATCAACTTTGCTTAACATATCCCAGTAATCGATGATGCCGTTGACTGCGTCGTTCTGTTCACCCATATCGTTTAAGATATTTGCGTTTACAAGAAGATCGGAATCGAAGATCAGATCGGCACTTGTGGATGCGCTGCCGCCATCATCGCTTCCGGAGGTGCTTCCAGAGGATGTTGCGCGGGATACAGCGTCAACAGAGAGGGTGGCTACCTGCATTGCGGCAGGTACATCCTCGCCACCGGTCACGTTAAAGGACTTGTTTACAGTCTTGAAACCATTGGAGTAAAGTGTAATCGTATAGGTACCGTTATATGGAATATTGTTTCGTCCGTTCTCAGCGTTTACATCGTTGTAAAGAACAAAGAGATCTCCGATGAGGTACCAGTCATCGATCTTGTTCAGCTCTTTTGTATCGCCCGTCGGATCAGTTAAGGTCACACGCTCGATCGGAACGGTGACACCGTAAGTCATATCTTTTACGGTGAAGTGCAGGTTGCGTCCGGAAATTGCACTTTCGGAGATCAGGAGAGTTGGAGCCGCCTGATTGACAATATGGATGGATGCCATAGCGGACTTTCCAGCCTCGGAGCGTACACGTACATAATAACGGCCGTTGCTTCTGAAATTTTTCTGTCCAAGATTGAGCGTAAGTGTGCCGACTTTTCCATGACCATGAGGAACATTGGTCTTGGATTCAAATTCAAGATGGTCGTTGATCGTGTTACGGTTTTCATTGTACTTAACAAGCTCCAGACCGGAGATCGCATCGAACCATTCTTTTTCCTCAGCTGTATTGTAGTTGAACATGATGGTTACGGTTCCGTTTCCATTTTCATCGATCTCGGCATCTGGAGAATAGCTCGGATGAGCTTCCCGAACGGCATCAAGAGCGATCGTTGTCCTGGACGGAGTCACACGAACGTTTCCTTCGTCATCATAGTTTGTGAGACAGTAATCCCAGACCGGAATTGCACCATGTCCAAGAAGCTTTTCCGGAAGATAGCCATCTTCTGTGTAAACAGAATCCTCATCAGCCTTTTCATTCAGGACAACGCTCTCAGACTTTTTGGAATCTTCTTTGGAAACTGCAGTTACAGTACCCGGCGTTCCAACCAGCGGGAGTTTCGCAATGCTTCCGTCATCGGTCACTTTTGTGAGAGAGGAGGTTACATCTTTACCGTCAACCGTAACGATGCAGTTGTCAGCATTGTATCCCTCATCGAAAGTAATGGTCAGCCATTTTCCGAGAGAGTCCACATTCATGATCCTGGTCTTTTCCTCATCAATGACGGAAACTGTGGTCTCATCATCGGAACCCTGATCACCGGAGTTGTTGCCGTTATTGTCGGAACCACTATCACCGGAGTTGCTGCCGCTGTTGTCGGAACCATTATTGTTGGAACCGTTATCACTATTACTGCCGCCATTATTGTTGGAACCGTTATTATCATTGCTGCCGCTATTATTGGAGCCGCTGTTGTCGGAGCTGCCGCCATTGCTGCTTCCGCCATTGCCAGAGCTGTGACTTCCGCCGGAAGAAGAGGAGCCGCTTTCCGAATTATCGGAGTCTGTTGAGGATTCTTTTTCTATCGGTGTTCCGTCGGCCTTGACTGCGGATGCGATGCCTTTCTGGTCATGACGGATAGAACCGTCCGCGTTTACCCAGCGGCCGTCCGCATTTACGCTATAGCCGTCTGGAGTTGTTGTATTTTGATATAATTTACCGACATTTCCTGTGGCATCTGTTCCGAAGAAGTAGCAGGAATTGTCGATCCACTGCCATCCTGTGAGCATTACGCCGAAGTCAGAACCCGGAACAGTATTCATAAAATACCAGCTGCCGCTTGGGTCCTTCAACCATCCGGTATGTAAACGTCCCTCGATGCCGCCCTGATCGGCTGCACTTTCAAGGTAAAACCATCTTCCCTTTTCATCCTGAATCCATCCTGTTTTCATGAATCCGGTAGCCGGGTCGATATAATACCAGCCGGATTCTGTATAGATCCAACCGGTACTTGGCTTCTGATTTGCATCATAGTGCTTCCATCCCTGTGCTTCCTGCTTCCAGGTTCCCTGAGTATATGCCTGAGCAGCGTATCCTGTGTTGGAACTGGAAATGGCAGAAAACGCCATGCCAACCTGTGAAAAAACGCAGGCAGCAGTAAGTACCGGAATTGCAGTCTGGCGAAGTAACTTTTTCTTCACTTGTATCTCCTCCTGTTAGTGCAAACTAATTATAGCAAAGACAGTATATTTGCAGAAAATGTGAATGTCAATAAAATAACGAAAATATGAGAATGAGAATCTTTCTCATATAGAAACTTGTTCTTTTGGTCTTGCAGATGTATTAAAAAACAGGCGATAGCACGAATAAAATTCAAAATTCAGTGGATTCACATCAAAGAAAAGAAAAAATGATAAAAATGTGCAAAAAGATAACGCAAAAGAAAAACAGACAAAATTTCTTTAATGAAATAAATAAACGCATCGCGAACACAAGCCGCCTTTCGCTTGAATTTATTGTGATTTATGGCTATAATTAGCTTGAATATAGCAGAAAAAATATAAATTCCATATGAAGTTTCCGGTCTGTTTCATGCACGGGGAGTTCTGGAAATGGGATGTATAGGAGGCAATGGTATTATGAAGATCACAAAAGTATGGGCGGTATATTTCAGCCCTACAGGAAATGCGAAAATAGTAATCACGACGATGGCGAAAAAGGCTGCGGAATGTCTTGGGGTGCCGGTAGAGACATTTGATTTTACACTTCCGGAGAACCGGGAGGGCATTACGAGCTTTGAAGGTGAGGATCTTGTATTTTTCAGCACACCGGTCTACGCGGGACGGATTCCGAACAAGATGCTTCCGTATGTGCAGAGCGCTTTTGAGGGAAACGGCGCGCTGGCGGTACCGGTATCGGTATTCGGAAACAGAAACTTTGACAATGGTCTGATCGAGCTTCGCAACGAGCTGGAGCTTCACGGCTTCCATACGATCGCGGCTGCGGGAATCCCGACAGAGCATGTGTTCAGTAGCAAGCTTGCGACAGGTCGCCCGGATGCGGATGATCTCGCAAAGATCGCGGAATTCGGTGAGAAGGTAGCGAAGAAGGTTTCTGAGATGACAGAGATTCCGGCAAAGATCGAGGTCCGCGGCGATGATCCGGTGACTGCCTACTATACACCGCTTGGAACGGATGGAAAACCTGCAGTGTTCTTAAAGGCGAAACCGAAGACAGACCCGGAGAAATGCACGAAGTGCGGAATCTGTGCGACCGTCTGTCCGATGGGATCCATCCCGAAGGACGCGCCGGATACCTGCACCGGAATCTGCATCAAGTGCCATGCCTGCATCAAGGCATGTCCGGCAGGCGCAAAGTATTTTGATGACGAGGCATTTTTATCTCATGTGGAAATGTTAAAACAGAATTACCAGAGACGGGCTGAGGCAGAGTGGTTTATCTGATGATCCTATGATTGCAAAAAAATGCATAAAAATCAATGCAAAAGATTGATACAGAGGGCGAACATATGCTCCCTGTATCAATCTTTTTTTCTCAGTCATTCAGTGCCGCCAATTTTTCAAAATACGGCGCAAACAGCTCCTTTTCATATGCATATCCCGCCATGAACACGCAGTCCATAAAGAGTCGTGTGATCTCCGGATCTTCCTGCTCCGCAAGAATGCGCTTCCATTCCGCTTTCGCGTGCTGGCTGAGTTCTGCGAGCAGCCGGTTCCGGTCCTCGAAGAGGCCGTCGTCAGTGCGGTTTAAGTCCTCCGGAAGAAAGTCTGCAGTCCGTCCGCAGGGGGATGGGCAGGCGGCGCAGTCGGGGGAGATGATGGCTTTCTGCCTGTGGATCTGTTCCACAAGGTCATTGGCGGCAGAAGAGGAGAGTGAGCCGCCCGGTGCTGCGGATGAGAGGGCGGCGAAGAGGACCGGTGCGGTCCCAGCCGGGATTTCCTTTGCCTCCGCGGCGCGGGAGAGTCCGATGAGGGCGCAGATGACAGCGTCCTGCTCCGGGGTGCGGCCGGAGGTGTTTGTAGTAGTTGAGAGAGACATATAAGTTACCTTCTTAAATATAAAAATGTCGATTCAGTATCTTCATAAGTTACAAGCAAAAATCCATTCCAGACCGGCTATAGCGATGGGATTTTCCGGAGGAACTGGCAGGGACGGGAGCTTATTTTAAGATCTGTCCATCGGTACCGATTGTATATACCTGCCACGGAATAAACTTCCCGCTTGCCATCAGCGCGTTCTTCACAGCCGCTTCAATACCTCCGCAGCACGGAACCTCCATGCGGACAACGGTGACGCTCTGAATATCGTTGAGTTTGATGATCTCTGTAAGCTTTTCGGAGTAATCCACGGAATCCAGCTTCGGACATCCGATGAGTGTCACGTGGCCATCGATGAAGTCGTTGTGGAAGTTTCCATATGCGTAAGCGGTACAGTCTGCCGCTACAAGAAGCTTTGCACCGTCAAAGTACGGGGCGCGGACCGGGACGAGTTTGATCTGGACCGGCCACTGGGAGAGTCTGCTCTCCATGGAGACGGGCGCAGCGTGTCCCGGGATCGCTGCGCTGTTAGATGCAGGCGCGGAGGGATGTGTGATCGTGCGGCTCATGGTTCCCGGACATCCTGTAAATTCCGGCTTCGGGGCCGGTGCCTCTGTCGGCATGAGGGAAGCAGCTTTTCTTGCCGCCATGTGTGCCAGAACCGCCTCATGGTCATAAGCGGCAGCCTCGCGTTCCTCAAAGCTGATTGCGTCCGCCGGACAGGCCGGGAGACAGTTTCCGAGTCCGTCGCAGTAATCATCGCGGATCAGCTTTGCCTTTCCATCGATCATTGCGATCGCGCCCTCCTGACAGGCAGCCGCGCATGCTCCGCAGCCGTTGCATTTCTCTTCATCAATTTTTACGATCGTTCTTTTCAATTTAGGTTCCCCTTTCAGAATGTGTAAATATGGTCTCGCCGTTTTATGTGGCGGATTTGCTGTCATGAATCCCTAAAAACTGTCAGTGACAGGTTTTGTAGGTGTCATGTATTGACTTTTGTAGGGCAAGTATACTACAATCATTAATAATTGTATGTTGTTTTTACAACGAAAAGTTTGAATATTAAAAGGAGCAACATGATCGAAAAAGAAATGATCCCGGATTCCCAGCTTTTCGCCGGAATCCACCCGGAAGAAAAGGAGAGCATCTTGAAATGTCTCTCCGCAGTCGAAAAGAAATATGAAAAAGGCGACGCGGTCCTTCTTGCAGGAACTGCGATCCGCTCCATGGGTTTTATCCTCTCAGGAAGTGTCGAGATCTCTAGGGACGATTTCTGGGGAAATAAGCAGGTCCTTGGACATGCCGGGAGCGGCGAGCTCTTCGGCGAGGCTTATGCCTGTATGCCCGGCGAGTCTCTGATGGTAAATGTGGAGGCGGCGGAGATGTGCCGGATCCTGTTTCTGGACATCGGAAAGCTCTTAAACGTCTGCACCCCGGCATGCTCTCACCACAACCGTCTGATCCACAACCTTCTTTATATTATGGCGAAGAAAAATCTCATGCTGACGAGGAAAATTGACCACATGGGACAGCGGTCCATAAGGGAAAAAGTGATGGCGTACCTGTCCTTTGAATCGGAGAAGCAGAAGAAAAAGACCTTCGGAATCCCCTACAACCGCCAGCAGCTTGCTGATTACCTGGCAGTGGATCGCAGCGCATTGTCTGCGGAGCTCTCCAGGATGAAAAAAGACGGGTTGATTGAATTTGAGAAGAACCTTTTTACGCTATTATAACGTAACTGTTCAGTACCCTCACGGTTACGTGCAAAAATCCATTCCAAATCAGCTGTGCCGATGGGGTTTTGCCTTCCACCCAGGTTCCCTTACGGTCAGCGCAGCAAGTGCGCAGACTTACTGAAAAGTTACATCACAATTCTATATATAGAAGAAAGGAAAGAACAATGCCATACAGAGATGATATCGAAGAGCGCAGGATCCGCCGGGAAGAAAACCGGAGAAAAAGAAGGAAACAGGAGCGAATCCGCCGGATGATCTTAGGCGGTCTGACAGCCGTGATCGGAATCGCCGTGATCGCAACAGCTGTGCTCGTGACAAAGAGATTTACAGGAAGAAAACAGGTGGATCCAGCGGACGTGGCGGTGCCAGAGTATGTGAACGTGAATCTCCTGACCCCGAACCAGTATTCAAGACCGCAGCTTCCTCTCGAAAAAGTAAATGGAATCGTGGTCCACTATGTCGCAAACCCTTGCAGCACCGCGCTGGAAAACCGGAATTACTTTGAGGGATTAAAGGACCAGACGGGGTCGAAGACCACCTCTGTCAGCAGCCATTTCGTGATCGGTCTGGAGGGTGAGGTCGTCCAGTGCGTTCCGTTAAATGAGGTGGCCTACGCATCCAACAACCGCAACAGCGACACGATCTCCATCGAATGCTGCCATCCGGATGAGACCGGAAAATTTTATGACAGTACATATCAGACGCTCGTAAACTTATGCTCGTATCTCTGTGTGGAATTTGATCTGAAGCCGGATGACGTGATCCGCCACTACGACGTGACGGGAAAGATCTGCCCGAAATATTTTGTGGATTATCCGGAGAAATGGGAGGACTTCCATAAGGATGTAAAGAAAGCGATAAAGATTCTGAAGAAGTAACGGGACATTCACTAAAAATTCGAAATTCATTTTGTATTCTTTACCTAAAATTTACAAATATTATATTTATAATTGAAAAAAGCGTGTGCTCTATGATATGATGGAACACGAAGGCAAATCCTGCAGAATCGGATCGAAACTGCGCTTTTGCCACGCCGCCGCGTTAAGACAACAGGCAGCGACAAAAGAGAATGGAGAAGGCATTATGAATATCGGATATCTGGAAAGTATCTTCAGTTTCCTCGGCGGTCTGGGCATGTTCCTTTACGGTATGAGCATCATGGGTGACGGCATGCAGAAGTCTGCGGGAAGTAAGCTGAACAAGTTCCTGAGAATGGTGACAGACAACAGACTCCTTGCAGTCGGTCTCGGCGCTCTGATCACCGCGATCCTGCACAGTAGCGGAGCCACAACCGTCATGGTCGTTGGTTTCGTAAACGCCGGAATTTTGAATCTGACCCAGGCGGTCGGGGTTATCATGGGCGCGAATATCGGTACAACGATCACCGCATGGATGGTTTCCTTAAACTCTCTGGGGGATGCGATGAAGGTCCTGCAGCCGTCGTTTTTCGCACCGCTCGTAGTTGCCATCGGTGCCGCCTTTTTGATGTTTTCAAAGAAGAAAAAGGAGAGTCTGGCAGGTGAGATCTGTATCGGTGTCGGACTTCTGTTCGTGGGACTGACCTTCATGTCAGGTTCGGTAGCACCGTATACGGATGCCCCGATCTTTGCGAAGGCGTTTGCGGTACTCGGAAGGAACCCGATCCTCGGAATCATCGTCGGTGCCCTTGTAACCGCGATCATCCAGAGCTCCACCGCCTCTGTCGGTATCTTACAGACTCTGGCGATGAGCGGAGTGGTATCCACAAATGCCGCGATTTATATTACCCTTGGACAGAATATCGGATCATGTCTGACTGCGCTTTTATCGAGTGCCGGTACAAGCCGCAACGCGAAGCGCGCGTCCGTGATCCATCTGACCTTCAACAGCTTCGGTGCGATCGTATTCGGAATCGGTATGTATATCATTTCCATGATGCGTCCGGATATTGCCCAGAGTAGCATCAATTCCTTTCAGATCTCGGTGTTCCATACATTCTTTAACGTGACGAACACCCTGCTCTTATTCCCGTTCGCGAAACAGCTCGTTGCCTTCTCCGGTCTGATCGTCCGTGAGACAGGCGAGGAAGAGGAGCAGAAGGAGACAAAGGAGGACGAGCTTCCGGTTCTCGACGAACGTATCTTCAAATCCCCGACCTTTGCCCTTGAAGTCGGTGTGATGGAAGTTGTTCATATGGGTAAGATGGCCCTCGCAAACTTAAAGCTTGCAACAAGCGTCCTTGTGGAAAACAAATATGAATGTCTCGATGAGGTTTTTAAGAACGAGACAGAGATCGATATTTTAAATAAGAAGCTTACCGAATATCTCATTAAGGTCAATAACCTGTCCTTAAATGAGAAACAGAAAGTTCAGGTCAGCAACCTCTTCTACAGCATCAGCGATTTAGAACGTGTGGGTGACCATGCGGAAAACCTTGCGGAGGCGGCGCAGTACCTGAAGGAGCATGGACTCGCTTTCTCAGAGACCGGGATCGAGGACCTCAAAGAAATTTCAAGCGCGGCCATCGGAGCTGTGGACCATGCAGTCGCTGCCCGTCAGGATGGCGGAATGGAGGATATCCGTCAGGTCAGCAAGCTGGAAGACCGTGTGGATACTCTCGAGGAAGAGATGCGCGACAAACACATCGATCGTCTTTCCAGGAACGAGTGCAACCCGTCCGCCGGTGTTGTGTTCTTAGATATTTTAAGCAATCTGGAACGTATCTCCGACCATGCTTACAATGTGGCCGGGTATGTGAAGGATGAGCTGTAAATCGTATTTCATCTGATGATTTTGATCCTGCATACAGATTCTGGATAATATCCGGACTGTGTGCGGGATTTTTTTAGTATTTGCGGTCATTTGGAAAAATCATCTTGCCAGCATATGCGATCTTCCGTATAATGAAGACATCAGACAACTTGTAACAGAACATGGGGGAAACGATGGAGACGAAGAAAAAAGATGACCGGAAACTTCTGGGCAGCCAGATCGAGGACCGGATCTTAGAGTATATAAAAGAGAAACCGTTGGAGGTGGGAGATCGGCTTCCGAACGAGTTTGAACTTGCGGAGATGTTTGAGGTGGGACGAAGCACGATCCGCGAGGCGGTAAAAGGTCTGGTGACGAAAGGAGTTCTGCAGGTGCGGAGAGGTGCGGGAACGTATGTCAGCAGTCTGACACCTGCGGAGGATGACCCGTTAAGGCTTAACGCAAAGCTCCATGACAGATTTAAGCTGGCGCTGGATCTCTTTGACGTCCGCCTGATCTTAGAGCCGGAGATTGCCGCTAAGGCAGCAGTTTACGCGACGGACGAGGATATCGCGACCTTAAAGCGGCTGTGTAAGGAGACAGAGGAACTATATCTGGCGGACAAGGATCATATGTCGAAGGACATCGAGTTTCACACCTGGATCGCCCGGTGCAGCAAGAATCAGGTCATGGAGTCCCTGATCCCGATCATCAATTCGGGAATCAATACCTTCGTGAACCTGACGAGGCGCTCACTGCGGACAGAGACGATCACGACCCACCGGGCCATCACGGAAGCCATCGCAAATCATGATTCCACAGGGGCGCGGTGTGCCATGGTGATGCATCTGACGTATAACAGGCAGGAGCTTTTGAGACGTCGGACGGCCTATGAGACGCAGGCCGAGATGGAAGAGAAGAAAGAACAGTAGAGCGTAAAATGTCAGAAGCTATTCGAATGGAATAAGAATGCCGGGAGCAGGGAAAAATAATGCACAATTTTCCCCTGCTTTTTTTGTGCGAAAAAGAGAAAAGACAAAATACATCAGACAAGTGTTGCAAATATCACAGAAAAATGTTAGATTAAGCACATAGACATAAGACATCAGACAAATACATCAAAGAACTTGCCAAACGGATCGATATGTCTGATGAAAAGCGGAAAACAGGAAAGTCAAAACACAAACTGTTTTTCCAGAATGAAACCATGAAGCGCAGAGCAGTCCGGCTCAGGGGTATGACACGGATCTTTGCGCAGAACAACCAAAACAAATATACTGGGAGGTAAATCCACTATGTCTGAAGGAGTTGTACTCAACCCGACCCGCCTTGTCCTGGCAGCACTGATCGGTCTTGTGATCCTGCTCGTCCTGATCATCAAGTTTAATGTGCAGGCAATGATCGCGATCCTGATCGGAGCGATCAGCATCGGACTTCTTGCGGGAATGCCGACGAAAGATATTATCGCGGCAGTCAATGATGGAATTGGAAACACGTTAAAAGGAATTGCCCTGCTTGTAGGCTTAGGATCCATGTTCGGTGCGATCCTGGAGGTCTCGGGCGGCGCGCAGACGATCGCCGTCACGATGGTAAAGAAATTCGGTGACGAGAAGGCCGCGTGGGCGCTTGGAATCACAGGTCTCGTGATCGCGATGCCGGTATTCTTCGATGCAGGACTGATCATTCTGATCCCGTTAGCATTCTCCCTTGCAAAGAAGACAAAGCGTTCCTCTCTTCACTATGTGATTCCGCTTCTTGCGGGACTTGCGGTTGGACATGCGTTCATTCCGCCGACACCGGGTCCGGTTCTTGTAGCAACGATGTTAAATGTAGATCTTGGCTGGGTCATCTTAGTCGGAATCTTCTGCGGAATCTTCGCAATGATCGTAGCCGGTCCGGTCTGGGGATCCATCTGTGGTAAGAAGTTTTATGTTCCGGTACCGGAGAGTGTGGCAAATCAGGAAGAGATCGATGAGTCCAAGCTCCCGAGCTTCTGGCTGATCGTTGGGATCATCCTGATCCCGTTAGTGCTCATCATTCTGGACTCCATCTGCGGCGTTGTTCCGGCATTAGCCGGTGTTGCTCCGGTCTTTGAGTTCTTAGGTGAGCCGTTCGTAGCACTGTTACTCGCGACTCTGGCTGCTATGTTTGGTCTCGGCTTAAAGCATGGCTACACGATGAAAGAGCTTGAGAAGGTTATGACAAAGTCCTTAGAGCCGACCGGTCTCATCCTTCTCGTTACCGCCTGTGGCGGCGTGCTCCGCTATGTGCTTCAGTACTCTGGCCTCGGAAACGTGATCGGAAATGCGGTTGCATCCATGAATCTTCCGATCGTTGTCCTTGCGTTTATCATCGCAGTCCTTGTCCGCATCAGTGTCGGTTCCGCGACAGTTGCTATGACCATGGCGGCAGGTATCGTTGCGGCGCTTCCGGGAATCAGCGAGCTGTCCCCGTTATATCTGGCATGTACCGTAGCGGCAGTAGCGGGCGGTTCCACCGTATGTTCCCACTTCAATGATTCCGGTTTCTGGCTGGTAAGATCCCTCGTGGGAATCGATGAGAAGACGACCCTGAAAACCTGGACCATCATGGAGACCTTAGTCGGCGTGACCGGATTCCTTGTAGCCCTTGTAATTTCATTCTTTGCGTAGTAGGAAGATGCAGATACGCAGACAAAAGCTGCGGTGCATTCGAAACGCAGAGAATGAACAAAATTGAAAAAACAGTTCCAATAAAATATATCATTCGCTCAATAATGAGCAGCACCCCACGAAGAAAGAAGGAAATATCATGAAATGTCTGAAGAGTCAGGAAATGAGAAAGCTTGCACCGGAGCTTGATCCGTTAAGAATCGGAACGGGATGGAAACCGGAAGAACTTGCGATGCCGCAGGTCATCATCGAGAGCACGGCAGGTGACAGCCATCCGGGAAGCGGACATCTCCATATCCTTGTAGATGAAGTAAAAAAAGGAATCGCTGAGGCAGGCGGTCACGGCGCGAAATACTTCTGCACCGATATCTGCGACGGCGAGAGCCAGGGAACCGATGGAATCAACTACAGCCTTGCAAGCCGTGAGATGATCGCAAACATGATCGAGATCCACGCGAACGCGACTCCGTTTGATGCAGGTGTATATCTCGCAAGCTGTGATAAGGGAATGCCGGCAAACCTCATGGGCTTATTCCGCGTGAATATTCCGGCCGTTGTTGTTCCGGGCGGAACCATGAATGCAGGTCCGGAGATGTTAACACTGGAACAGCTGGGCATGTACAGCGCCCAGTATGAGCGCGGCGAGATCGACGAGAACCGCTTAAACTGGGCAAAACACAACGCATGTCCGAGCTGCGGAGCTTGTTCCTTTATCGGAACCGCATCCACCATGCAGATCATGGCTGAGGCTCTTGGCCTTGCCCTTCCGGGAAGTGCGTTGATGCCTGCGACAAGCCCGGATCTCTTAAACTACGCGAGAGAGGCCGGAAAACAGGCAGTTAAGCTTGCGAAGATGGACAACATGCGTCCGAGCGATATTGTGACGATGAACAGCTTCGAAAACGCGATCCTTGTACATGCGGCCATCTCCGGAAGCACAAACTGCTTACTCCACCTTCCGGCGATCGCTCATGAGCTTGGAATCGAGATCACAGGTGACACCTTCGACAGACTCCACCGCGGCGCGAAGTATCTTCTTGATATCCGCCCGGCAGGAAAGTGGCCGGCAGAGTGCTTCTACTATGCAGGCGGCGTTCCGGCGATCATGGAGGAGATCAAAGACCACCTTCACCTTGATGTCATGACCGTGACCGGAAAGACTCTCGGTGAGAACTTAAAGGAATTAAAAGAGAACGGATTCTATGAGCGCTGCGAAAAATGGCTCCAGAAGTTCAACGAGCGCTATGGAATCTCCATCACAAGACAGGATATCATCCGTCCGGCTGACAAGGCCATCGGAACCGACGGCAGCATCGCAGTCCTGCGCGGAAACCTTGCTCCGGAAGGTGCGGTTATCAAGCACACCGCATGCCCGAAGGAGATGTTCAAGGCAGTTCTCAAGGCGAGACCGTTTGATAGCGAGGAAGAGTGTCTGGATGCTGTCCTGAAACATAAAGTTCAGAAAGGTGACGCAGTCTTCATCCGCTACGAGGGACCGAAGGGAAGCGGCATGCCGGAGATGTTCTACACCTCCGAGGCCATCAGTAGCGATAAGGAGCTTGGCCGTTCCATCGCCCTGATCACAGACGGAAGATTCTCCGGTGCATCCACAGGTCCGGTTATCGGACACTGCAGCCCGGAGGCAGCAGACGGCGGCCCGATCGCTCTCGTTGAGGAAGGCGATCTCATCGAGATTGATGTGATGGAGAGAAAGTTAAACATCATCGGTATCAAGGGTGAGAGAAAGACTCCGGAGGAGATCGACGCGGTCCTTGCCGAGAGAAAGAAAAACTGGAAGCCGAGAGAACTCCGCTACAAGAGCGGTGTGCTCCGTATGTTCAGCGAGCATGCGGCAAGCCCGATGAAAGGTGCTTATCTGGAATTCTAAAAAATATAAAATAAGGCTGGCAGCAAATGCTGGCTGCCGGTCTGCAAAAGAAACGTCCCGGATCCTGAGATGCTCATACTCTCTGATCCGGGGCGTTTTTGTAGAATCACCATTTCGCAAAAAGCCACATGTTACTGTTTGCGCAAGGCGTGAACAGTAACCAGACAGTAACAGCCACATACATTTCATATAATAAAGATTGCACGAACGAGTGTTCCTGTGGTAGAATGATGATATCTGTTGCCGGAATACCGATGGGTTCGGTATGTGGGAGATGTGAGCAGAACCGTCGGCATCCGGAAATGTGAAAGGGGAACAGAATGAACAATTACGATACATTAAATCCGATGCAGCGGGAAGCTGTCTTCACTACGGAAGGTCCGCTCTTAGTGCTGGCGGGTGCAGGATCCGGAAAGACACGGGCGCTGACGCACCGGGTTGCTTATTTAATAGAGGAAAAGGGCGTGAAGCCCTGGAATATCCTGGCGATCACCTTTACAAACAAGGCGGCGGGAGAGATGCGGGACCGCGTCAACAGTCTCGTGGAGTACGGCGCGGACAGTGTCTGGGTCAGCACCTTCCACTCCCTCTGTGTGCGGATCTTAAGGAGATTTATTGAGAACATCGGCTACACGACGGATTTTTCCATCTATGATTCCGATGATACAAAGACCCTGATGAAACAGATCTTCAAGGATCTTGAGGTGAATACGAAGGTATTAAAAGAACGGGGCGTTCTCGGCGTGATCTCTTCCGCAAAGAATGAGATGATCGGCCCGGAAGAGTTTATGCTCAGCGCGAAGGCTGAGGGGGATTCAAGACTGAAACGGATTGCGGAGCTCTATATGGAGTATCAGAAACGTTTAAAAAAGAACAATGCCCTGGATTTCGATGACCTTCTCGTAAAGACCGTGGAGTTGTTCCAGTCAAAGCAGGAGGTCTTAGAGTATTATCAGGACCGTTTCCGCTATATTATGGTAGATGAGTATCAGGATACGAATACGGTACAGTTTAAGCTTGTGAGCCTCTTAGCGGCAAAATACCGGAATATCTGCGTGGTGGGCGACGATGACCAGTCGATCTACCGGTTCCGCGGAGCGAATATCAGAAATATCTTAAGCTTCGAGGAGACATTCCCGGGGGCGAAGGTGATCAAACTGGAGCAGAACTACCGCTCCACAAAGATGATCCTGGATTCGGCGAATGAGGTGATCAGGAACAACACCGGAAGAAAGGATAAGACGCTCTGGACAGAAAATGAGGTGGGCGAGCGACCGGTGTTCCGGGAGTTCAGCTCTTCCTTTGAGGAAGCGGAGTGGATCGTGCGGGATATCGTGAAGAGAGGCGGACCATGGAAGGATTACGCGATCCTCTACCGCACGAATGCCCAGTCCCGTATATTTGAGGAGAAATGTGTTGCGTACAATCTCCCGTATCGTCTCGTGGGCGGCGTAAACTTCTACCAGAGAAAAGAGATCAAGGATGTTCTCTGCTACTTAAAGACGATCGCCAATGGGCGGGATGACCTGGCTGTGCAGAGGATCATCAATGTTCCGAAGCGCGGAATCGGAGCGATGAGTGTCGCCCGGGTGAACATGTTCGCGATGGAAAACGATATGAGTTTCTATGAGGCGCTGGAGAGGGTGCAGGCGGTTCCGGGAATCGGAAAAGCGGCGTTAAAGATCGGAGTATTTACAGACCAGATCAGCGAGTTCCGGAAGATGTTAAAGGAAGAGACTCCGATCAAGGATGTGATCGAGGCGATCCTTGATAAGACAGGATATCGTGATGAGCTGAAGGAAGAGGGCGAGGTGGAAGCCGAGTCCAGAATGGAAAATATTGAGGAACTCATCAACAAGGCAGTCTCCTACTGGGAGAGCGCCGAGGAACCGAGTCTTTCCGCGTTCCTGGAGGAAGTTGCCCTGGTTGCGGATATCGACAGTATGGATGAGTCAGAGGATAGAATTATCCTTATGACACTGCATTCCGCGAAAGGTCTGGAGTTTCCGTATGTGTATCTTGCGGGAATGGAAGATGGACTTTTTCCGAGTATGATGTCTCTGATGGAGGGACCGGAGGCACTGGAGGAAGAGCGCCGTCTCTGCTATGTGGGAATCACGAGGGCGGAGAAGCGGCTGACGCTGACCGCCGCAAAGAGCCGTATGGTGAAGGGCGAGATGCAGTACGCGAGAACGAGCCGGTTTATTGACGAGATCCCGGATGTGTGCCTGGAACGTCCGGACCGGGATGATTCAAAAACCGGATGGAAGAAAGTGGCGGACGCATATAGAGATCTTCCGGAGGATGCGGGACTTCCGTGGGCGAAGGCTTCCGGCGCAGACGGAAAAACGGCAGGCGGTCACACCGGAAGATTCCAGAACCGCCCGGCGGGCGTGAGTCTTTTCGGACAGAAATCCGATGCCTATAAGAATCCATACGCCTCCGGGACTTCTGCGGTTCCGAAGACCACACCGACCTTCGGAAAGTCGTTCACCGTAGAAAAACCGAAATCTTTGGATTACTCCGAAGGCGACCGCGTCCATCACATGCGTTTTGGTGACGGAACCGTGAAATCCATCGCGGACGGCGGAAAAGATTTTGAGGTCACAGTGGATTTTGATAATGCGGCGATCGGGACAAGGAAGATGTTTGCTTCCTTTGCGAAGCTGAAGAAGCTGTAAATAAATTAGCCAAAAGAAATTTAGTATTGATTTTTTTTAAGCAATCGCATATAATTAAAAACAGCTAAGGAAAGTGCTTATATGTCTATGAGTACGCGAAAACCCCCGGAGGTGCCACTCCGGGGGTTTTCTTGCTCATTGCGGTGAGCTGAACCGTTTAGGCTGTTACTGTCGGTTGTCCCTATCCAGCCATTTGCAAACATAGTAGCCAACAATGCTTGCCGCGACAGAGACAAGGAAAGTGTTTATGTAATCTATAAATACCGCCTCCTTTCTGCTGGAGGTTCGACAGCAGTTTTATTTTATCATGTTTATTTGTAGAACTCCATATACCGAAGTATAAAAAAGAGATGTCTAAAACTATGAAAATTTAGGGATAGTAAAAACCATAAAATCATGATATACTATTACAAAGTATCTGTCCGTGCGGATCATTCTTGTCCGGGGCGGCTGTGAAACAGAAAGGATGTGTGAGGATGAACAAATTCGATACGATGAGTAAAGACGCACTCAGCAAAATGGAAGAGCTTATAAACGCGTCCAAACTGAACGAACTGCTTCATAAAAAAGAAGAAGAGGATAAGAAAAAGAATTGTATCCTCTGGGTGCTTGCTATCATCGGCGCTGTTGCTGCTGTAGCCGGAATCGCATACGCAGTATATCGCTTCTTTACACCGGATTATCTGGAAGATTTTGAAGACGATTTCGACGATGATTTCGACGATGACTTTTTCGAGGAAGAGGAGGAAGCTCCGAAAAAAACGGAAAAAGCTGTCGAGAAGGATGATGAGAAAGAAGCTTAAGCCGAAATGCTTACAAACACAATGAGAACGAGGCTGTGGCAGGGATCGCTTGCACAGCCTTTTTCTTTGCATAAAAACATATCAGGGAACGAGACATCGTTTACGCGCTGTGCGATCAGAAACGGAAAAATCCGATTCCCGGCAGAAAAAGGAGTACAAAAATAATATGAAAAAAGGTGAGATCTACACCGGTACAGTGGAAAAGATGGATTTTCCAAATAAAGGAATCCTCCATATCGGAGAGGAAAAGGTAGTTGTAAAGAACGCGCTCCCGGGGCAGACCGTCGAAATCGCGATCTCCAAGCAGCGCAAAGGAAGATGCGAGGGAAGACTTCTTAAGGTCGTGACTCCCGCAGCATACGAAAGTAAAGAGGGTGCATGTCCTCATCGTGCGGACTGCGGCGGATGTACGTACCAGACGGTTCCTTATGAGGAACAGTTAAAGATCAAGGAGCGGCAGGTCCGGGCTCTTTTAGATCCGGTTCTTCCGGCGGGCTACAATTTTGAAGGGATCAAAGGAAGTCCGTTGACAAAGGCATACCGGAACAAAATGGAATTTTCCTTCGGAGATGAGTTTAAGGACGGTCCCATGACTCTGGGAATGCATAAACGCGGCAGCTTTTATGATATCGTGACCGTGGACCAGTGTGTGCTGGTACATCCGGACTGCTGTAAGATCTTAAGAGCGACGTTAGATTATTTTACGGAGCGCGGAGCAGTCTTCTATAAAAAAATGGCGCATGTCGGATATCTGAGACATCTTCTTGTCCGCCGCGGTGTGAAGACCGGGGAGATCCTTGTGGATCTTGTGACCTCCACCCAGACGGAGGGAACCTGGAAGAGTGAACAGAATGAGGAAGCGCTGCTTGAGGGCTGGAAAGAAAAACTTCTGGAACTGGATCTGGAAGGCTCTTTTGCCGGAATCCTCCACACAGAAAACGACAGCCTTGCGGATGTGGTACAGAATGACCGCACGGTGATCCTTTATGGCCAGGACTTCTTTATGGAAGAGCTTCTCGGATTAAAATTTAAGATCACCCCATTCTCCTTCTTCCAGACCAACTCTCTCGGTGCAGAGGTGCTCTATGAGACAGCTCGCGAATACATCGGTGAGACAGACGGAAGAAAGGTTTTCGATCTCTACAGCGGAACCGGTACCATTGCCCAGATCCTGGCTCCGTCGGCAGAACATGTGACCGGCGTGGAGATCATTGAGGAAGCTGTTGAGGCGGCGAAGGTGAACGCGGCGCAGAATGGACTGACAAACTGTGACTTCATCGCGGGAGATGTCTTAAAAGTATTAGATACCTTAGAGGAACGCCCGGATCTCATCGTTTTGGACCCGCCGAGAGACGGAATCCATCCGAAGGCGCTTCCAAAGATCATCGACCATTATGGATGCGAAAGAATGATCTATATTTCCTGCAAACCAACGAGCCTTGCGAGAGATCTCGTCGTGCTGCAGGCAAAAGGTTATGAGGTCACAAGAGTATGCTGCGTCGACATGTTCCCGGGGACGACACAGGTTGAGACGGTTGTCTTGCTTTCCAAGGGCGAGGTCGACTCGAAAAAGATTCGGGTTGAGTTCTCTTTAGAAGATATGGATATGTCGGAGTTCCAAGATGGAGCTACCTATCCGCAGATCAAGGAGTATGTGTTGGAGCATACCGGATTAAAGGTGTCCAACCTCTATATCTCACAGATTAAGCGGAAATGTGGGATTGAGGTAGGAAAAAACTATAACCTGCCAAAATCCGAGGATTCCAGACAGCCCCAGTGTCCGCCGGAAAAAGAGAAAGCAATCCGAGAAGCGTTCAAATATTTTGGGATGATCTAACATCCCGCAGAATGGAGGTTTCTTATGGATAGATTGATTTCTTGTGAGTTTAACATGGATACTGCCTGTGTGGAACTGAAATTTGCTGATGGAAGTATGATAGCGATTGACACTATCGCTGTGGAGAACGAGATTGCTGACAACATGTATCAGCGGTCAGAACTGGACTATCTAATCTACAATGACCCGATTGGATATGCTGACTTGATACTGAACGGCGAGCCTGAAGTATATTTGAAAACTGTAACGGAATACAGAAGTTTGGACAGTTGATTTAGGAGCCGCCTATAGCTCAGCCTATGGGCGGCTTAAAATCTGTGATAGACCCGAATATGAACAAAAAGTTAATATTCAGAAAAATCCCCCTGCGTAAGGTCTTGCTTGTGACGCTGCGTAATGTTGTAAAATAAGCGGCGTAAGGAGGTGAAAGCTATGTCAAAATACACAACAGGAGAAATTGCAAAGCTTTGTGGCGTATCTGTTCGGACAGTGCAGTATTACGATTCGAGGAACATTCTCGTTCCCAGCGAGCTGTCGGAGGGTGGTAGGCGGCTTTATTCCGAACAGGATCTGAAGCGAATGAAGATCATTTGTTTTTTACGAGATGCCGGAATATCTATTAACAACATTGGCGAGTTGCTGTCCGAAGATGATCCAGGCAGTGTCATATCTGTTTTGCTGGAACAGCAGGAACAGGCGCTTCGTGAGGAAGTAAGCGAACGGCAAGAAAAACTTGCTATACTTGATGGCATCAAAAAAGAGCTAAGAGGCATTGATAATTTCTCTGTTGAATCTATCGGTGATATAGCTTATGCGATGGAAAACAAAAAGAATATGCAAAAGCTCCATGCCATTCTGCTCATAACCGGAATTCCGCTTGGCATTATCCAGTGGACATCGATTGTTCTGTGGATCACTATGGGAATTTGGTGGCCGTTTGCTGCGTACTGGTTTGTGGCAATTCCCTATGCCGTATGGGTATCAAACTTCTATTTCAAACGGGTAGTATATATCTGTCCGCAGTGCCACGAGGTATTTAAGCCAAACTTCAAGGAAGCGTTTTGGGCAAGACACACGCCGACACTCCGTAAACTGACCTGTACCTGTTGCGGTTATCACGGCTTCTGTGTGGAAACCTACGGAAAGGAGGAGAAAGAGAATGGATAAGATTATGGAATTTCTCCCATTTTTGATCCCGTTGGTCATTGCAGAATTTGCATTGCTCGGCTATACTCTGCATCACATCTTGACCCACAAGAATTATAAACGAGGCAATCGCACGCTGTGGCTCATCATTACCATCGTGTTGATGAACTTTGTCGGGCCTATCATGTACTTCCTGCTCGGCAAGGAGGATGCGTAATGGACATGCTGGCAATAACAAATCTTCAGAAACGCTTCGGGGACAAATCGGTTCTGAAGGGGCTCGATCTGTCTGTTCCCGAACACAGCGTTTTCGGGTTTATTGGTAAAAA
>Ga0129311_1000388_pt1 | contig 40291 bp, 34 predicted proteins | sample Go1ome_FD_94435 | JGI IMG/M metagenome (GOLD analysis project Ga0129311, IMG submission 94435) | Western lowland gorrila individual fecal microbial communities from Wisconsin, USA - Go1022B metagenome | ecosystem: Host-associated > Mammals > Digestive system > Large intestine > Fecal | place...
ATATAAAAGTCAAGAAGAATCGTTATTTGCAATATAGGTGCTCAAAGTATTTATTTTAAATAATTTGTGACAAATGATTGACTAACCTACATTAAAAACCGAATAAATTTCTTCTAAACTATTGAACTTTTTATAAATTTATGGTATTATATTAAACAATATAGTAAACCAATTAAAAAGCAAAGTATATATATTAAAAAATATTACCAAGAGAGGGTAACCTAGGCTGGAAGTTACTTTAATATTGATATATAGAAATTTCACTTTTTAGGTCTTTGCCTGAAATAATAGTAGGGGGAGCGTATAAACTGCGTTAAAGTTGTAATGAGGTTAGTTAAAAAACTAATAAATTTAGGTGGTACCACGAGTCAATTCGTCCTATTTATAGACGAATTGGCTCTTTTGTTATTTAAGAGATATAAAATATTAATATTTTATATCTCTAAAAACTAAAAAGAAAGGAAAGGAATGAAAAATAAAATGAAAGATCAAATCGAACAAATCAAAGTTACTTCAATTGAAGAAGTAAAAAATGCAAAAGACTTAAGAGAACTAAACGACTTGAAAGTTAAATATTTAGGGAAAAAAGGAGAGCTTACAAGTGTTTTAAGAGGCATGAAAGATTTAAGCGCTGAAGAAAGACCAGTAATTGGTGGTTTAGTAAACAAGGTAAGAGATGAACTTAACGAACTATTTGATAGCAAAGAAAAAGAATTAGAAGAAGCAGAACTTGCAAAAAAATTAGAGGAAGAAAAAATAGATGTTACACTTCCTGCTAATAAACCAAAAAGAGGAAGTAAACACCCTTTAAATAGAGTGATAGAAGAAATAGAAGACCTATTTGTATCTATGGGATATGATGTTGTAGATGGCCCAGAGCTTGAAACAGATGAATATTGTTTTGAAAGACTAAACTTACCAAAAGGGCACCCAGCAAGAGACATGCAAGATAGCTTTTATATAACAACAGAACATCTATTAAGAACACAAACTTCAGCAGTTCAAGCAAGAGTAATGATGGCAAATGAAGAAAAGTCACCAATTAGAGTAATAGTGCCAGGAAAAACATATAGAAGAGAAGACGATGCAACACACTCACATCAATTCAACCAAGTAGAAGGGTTAGTAATAGATGAAGGAATTACATTAGCTCACCTAAAAGGAACACTAGAAGTATTTATGAGAAAACTTTTAGGAGAAAAAACACAACTTAGATTTAGACCATCATACTTCCCATTTACAGAACCAAGTTATGAAGTAGATGTATCATGCTTCAAATGTGGAGGAAAAGGATGTAACCTTTGTAAACAAACAGGTTGGATTGAACTTTTAGGAGCTGGAATGGTTCATCCAAATGTATTAAAAATGAATGGATATGACCCAGAAAAATATTCTGGTTTTGCATTTGGAACAGGTCTTGATAGACTTGCTATGTTTAAATACGGAATTACAGATATGAGATATTTATATAGAAATGATGTTAGATTTTTAACACAATTTGACCAATTAGATAGATAAATTCAAAGGAATGCAATAAGAATAAGGAAGAAAATAGATGGAAGGAAAAAAATATAAAAATAATATAATAATAAAAATAATATATATATTAGTTCTGGGTATAGAACCATTAGTTGTAATAATAATTAATAGTCTTAGTAATAGTGATAATTTTACTACTGCATTACTAATAATTGAAATAATAAATATATTTGTTTTAATTCTTTTGTTTTTTGAAAAAAGAATTAACAGAATTATAAATATTATTATAATTTTATACATAGCAATATTGTATTTTGTACCAACATATACAGTTGTAACAAAAATAAAAGAAACCTCATCACCTATGGGAAAAATTGTGCTTGAAAAAGAATGGTATAGTAAAAATATATTTGGAATTACAATCAAAAAAGGCGAATACAGCTTAGATAATAATAATTAATAAAAAGTAAATAGAATTCATTAAAATTGGATTCGAAAGGAGAAAGATATGAAACTAAGTTTAAATTTTGTAAAAGATTATATAGATTTGCCAGAAGATTTAACAGTAGAGCAAATCGCAGAAGATATGACAAATCACAGCTCAGAATATGATGAAGCTGGAAAATTAATAAATGCAACAAATTTGATAATTGGTGAGGTTATAGAATGTGAAATGCACCCAGACTCTGACCATTTACATGTTTGTAAAGTAAATATAGGAAAAGAAGTGCTAAATATAGTATGTGGTGCGCCAAATGTTAGAAAAGGATTAAAAGTAATTGTTGCACAAGTTGGAGCAAAACTACCAGAAATAACAATCAAAAAAGGAATGATTAGAGGTCAAGAATCAAATGGTATGATGTGCTCAATGCTAGAATTGGGGCTAGAGAGTAAATTTGTTGATGAAGTGGATAAAACTGGAATACACGAATTACCAACAGATGCACCAGTTGGAGAAGATCCAATTAAATACATTGGCTTAGATGATGAAGTAATTGATTTTGAATTAACAGCAAATAGAGGGGATTTATTAAGCATTTTAGGTATGGCTTATGAATTAGGAGCAATTTACAATAAACCTGTAAAAGACATTGATTTAACTCATAAAGAAAATAATGAGGATATAAATGATAGTTTTAAAGTTGTTGTAAATACTGAAAATTGCTCATTATTTACAGCAAAAAAAGTAAAAAATGTAGTGATAAAAGAAAGCCCAAGCTTTATAAAATCAAGATTAATAGCATCAGGAATAAGACCAATAAACAATGTTGTAGATATAAGTAACTATGTAATGTTAGAAACAGGTCAACCATTACACTTCTATGATGCAGATAAATTAGATGGAATGTTAGAAGTAAGAATGGCTCAAAATGGTGAAAAATTAACAACATTAGATGAAGTAGAAAGAACTCTACATGATGAAAATATAGTAATTTCAGATGGAAAAAAAGCAATAGGTTTAGCAGGTGTTATGGGAGGATTAGACACAGAAATTACTGATAGCACAAAAAATATAATAATAGAATCTGCAATATTTGATGGAGTAAAAGTAAGAAAAACTTCTAAAGAACTAGTAAGAAGTGAGGCAAGCAATAGATTTGAAAAAGGATTAGACCCAAATAGAACATATATGGCACAAGAAAGAGCATGCGCTTTACTTGAAAAATACGCTGATGCAGAAATAGTAGGTGGTATTGCAACATATGATACAACAAATAAAGAAGATAAAAAAATAGAAGTGAAATTCAAAGAAATAAATCAAATATTAGGGTTAAATATACCAGACGAAGAGATACTAGAAATATTCACACGTTTAGGCTTCACTTATGAAAAGAAAGAAGCTGGAGCAATAGTATCAGTTCCAACAAGAAGAATAGATATAAGCATAAAAGAAGACATAAACGAAGAAGTAGGTAGAATTTATGGAGTAAATAACATAGAAGGCATTTTACCAGCACTTCCAATGAGAAGAGGCTCTTTCGATAAAACTACAAGAGAAATTAGAAATAAAATGATTGGAATGGGCTTAAACGAAACACTTTCTTATGTTCTAGTTGGTGAAAACGAAGCTAAAATGTTTGACACAAGTGATACAGAATCTATTAAATTATTAGACCCGATGTCAGAAGATAGAAATACTTTAAGAAATAGCATCTTACCATCACTTTTGAATATCTATAAATACAATGAGGCAAGATATAATAAAGATGTTTCATTATTCGAAATAGCTAAAACTTTTTATAAAAAAGGTGAAGAATTTGGAGAAGAACAACATTTAGCAGTATTAATGTCTGGTGAGTATTATCAAGGAATAGGAACATCTAAAAATGTTGATTTCTATATTATAAAAGGAATTGCAGAAGAAATCTTAGATTATTTAGGATATAAAAATAGATATAGCTTTGTTGCAGATAATAGTAAAATTGCAAAAGAATTTCACCCAGGTCAATCAGCTGTTATATCTGTAAATAATGATGCAGTAGGAAGTATTGGAAAAGTTCATCCAAGTTTAGCAAACGATGTATTTGTGATGGAAATTAATTTAGACAAATTATTAGCTAAAAAAGTTGGAAAAATGAAATTTAAAGAAATTTCAAAATTCCCATCTGTTAATAAAGACCTAGCAATTGTTGTTGATAAAAACTTACAAGCTCAAGAAATTGAAAAACAAATTAAAAAATTTGGCGGTTCTACATTGACAGAAATCAAACCTTTTGATATATATACAGGTAAGGGAATTGATGAAGATAAAAAGAGTATTGCTTTTAATCTTGTATTTAGTGATAGTACTAAAACTTTAAATGATGAAGAAATTAATGGAATTTTAAATAAAATCATTGATGGATTACAAAAATCATTAAATGCAACTATTAGAAATTAATTGTATTATAATAATTTTTATATTAAAATCCAAAAGGGTGAAAGTAAAATGGGGAAAGAAGAAAAGAAAGTTGCTAAACAAAGGAAAAAAGAAGATAAGAAGAAGTTAGCCCAAGAAGATAGCCTTAGATTAAAGAAGAATAGGATTGTTTCTAAACTTGACAAGATTGAAAATAAAATTGATGATGTTATTGATTTTATTGATAAAAATGACATTGATATTAAATCTGAACAGAAGGATAAAATTAATTCTATTTCTAAAGACTTGGCAGATGTAAAGGTTAGCATTGATAAGGTTGAAGAAGATGTTGAGAATGCTAACAAGTTGGAAAAGAAGGGCTTTAATGTTTTTGGAATTACTATACCTCAAATTTTTGCGTATTTTATTATTTATAGTATTTTTGGTTATTTAGGAGAAACCCTATTTGCGTTTTTAGCAGGTGGAGTTATTGAAAGTAGACAGAGTTTTTTATATGGACCTTTTTGTGCTATTTATGGACTGGGAGCTGTTGTTCTTATTTGTGGGCTTCAAAAGTTTAAAAAGAAGAATATTACATTGATTATTGGTGGAATTATTTTAGGGGCTCTTACAGAATATATGGTTAGTTTTATAGGAGAAGCTGTTTTTGGAGTTAAATGGTGGGATTATTCTAATCTACCTTTTAATATTAATGGTAGAATATGTGCTGCATATTCACTTGTGTGGGGGATTGTTGCACTTGTATTTGTGAGATTTGTTAATCCTAAAGTTGATAGATTTATTAACTTATTTCCAATGAGAACTTTAAAAACTTTAACATCAATCATTATGATTTTCTTGTTATGTGATTGGCTTATATCTAGTGTGGCTTTAGAAATCTTTTATGTAAGAATGGAAGATACACATCGTATAGAGTTGCGAAATAGTGAGCAGTCAAATAAACTTGGAAAATTATTATATAAAAGTCCTACTATTAGAAATATTGCAAATATAATTTGGAGTGATAGAGTTATGGTTAAAACTTTTCCAAACTTAAGAGTAACTACCAAAAATGGTGCTGTAATATATGTAAATAAATTGTATAAAGATATTCAACCATATTATATAAAGGTGTTTGAACCAGTCTTGTTCGATTTGAGAGAACAGGAGATGACACATAAATAGAAAAAATCCCTCAGTACATAGTGCTGAGGGATTAATGGATGTTATACAAAAACTTTATATAAATATTTAATATTTTTTATAAAAAATATGGCATATTTTATTCTTTAATGTTATAATAGGAACGTAAATGTGAAAAGGAGAAGAAAAATGCCACCAAAGGAAATTATGAAAAATAAAAAAATAATAATAGTTTTAATAATGATTATATCAATATTTTTTGCAATAAATTATGTTTATGCTGAAAATGAGACTGGTACAACAGAAACTGGCAATACTACACAAGAAAATAATACAAATAAGGAGAGTAGTGAAACCAATACTACAAAAAATGAGGAAACTAAAACAGAAGAAACGAAAAAAACAGAACAAACAGAAACTCCAACAGAAACTAAAGAACCAGTAAAAACGGTTGAATCAACCAAAACAACAGAAACAAATACAACTAACAAGAATACTACAATTACAAATACAACAACAAAGTCAACTACAACTACAACACAAACTACTACAAAATCTAGTAATGCAGATTTAGGAAATTTAGGAATAACTCCATATGATTTTTCAGGTTTTATAGCTAGTAAAACTAAATATGAAGTGCCTGTTCCCAATTCAGTAAAATCTGTGGAAGTATATGCAAAAGCTAAAGATTCTAAGGCAACTATAAGTGGAACTGGAAATGTTGAATTGAAAGAAGGACAAAATACTGAAGAAGTTGTAGTTACGGCAGAGGATGGAACTAAGAAAACTTATACAATTGTTATTACAAGACTAAAAGAGGGAGAAAAAATACCAGAACAAAAAACAAGTACTGGAGTTTCTTTAAAATCGTTGAAAGTTGATGGGTATGAATTAAATTCACAATTTGAACCAGAAAAATATGAATACGAAGTAAATATTGAGGGAGAAGAAACAAGTTTAAACATTATAGCTGAAGCAGTGCAATCATCTGATAGTGTTCAAATATTAGGTAATGAAAATTTGGTTGATGGAAAAAATATAGTGAATATACTAGTATCAGATTCAAAAGAAGAAAATTCTGTAATATATGAATTAACTATTAATAAAAATTTTGAAAAAGCTAGAAGGTTACAAAAAGAAAAAGAAGATGCTGAAAATTGGGAAAACATAAAAAAATGGGGATTAAGAATATTAGGGTTTGTTACAATATTTGGAGTGATGGCTTTTATAATTGTTAAGCATAAAAGATCACAATATGAAGATTATGAAGAAGATTTACCCAAAAGTTTAAGGAAATCAAATAAACAGGAAAGAGAAAAGGTAAATAATAAAAATAAAAAAAGTAAAGGAAAACATGGAAAATAAATAATTTGCACATTTTTGTCAGATGTGGTATATTATATAAAAAGAAAAAAGGAAGGTAAAAAAATATGTTAGAAAAAATATTAAAAAAGGCTAGTTGGTCAGATATAATTATATCATTAGTATTTGTAATATTTGGATTTTTATTGGCTTATCATCCAAATGAAATAGCTTCTGCTATTTCAATAATACTTGGAGGAATATTTATTGCATTTGGAATATTTAAACTTGTAGAATATAATTCAAATGGAAAAACAGACAATTATTTATTGGGAATTGGTGCTGTTGCAATACTTGCAGGTATTGTAATAATGTTCTGCTCTGGAATTATAATGTCAATTTTTAGAATAATAGTTGGTGTATGGATTATTTATACAGGAATAATGAATTTACATACAGTTGCAGTTTGGAAAGATTACAAATCTAGATTATGGCTTGTTTCTTTAATTGGAGCATTAGCAAATGTCATAGCAGGTATTTATGTATTAGCAAACACAGGAGCGATTTTACAAACAATAGGCGTTGTAATAATTGTATATGGTGTAATTGATATTGTAGATAGATTTATTTTTATTAGAAAAGTAGAAAATTATATTAATAAATAAAAATTATATTGTTTTTGCAAATTAGAGCTAACTATAGTGATTTTGAATTTTACTCGGCTACCCGCCGACGACGCTTAGAATATGTATGAAAAACTGTCAAACAAACCCCGAAAACAGGACCCTTTTGACAGTTTTTCTACATATTCTATAGCTGCTCTGGTCGCATTCGTCAAATTAAAAATCATTATAGTTAGCTTATTTAGAAAGGTAAAAAAATGAAAAATAAAAAAGTTATGTTCATTTCTAGTACAGGTGGACATTTTAGTGAACTAATGCAATTAAAGCCGATGTTTGAAAAATATGATTATCACATAGTAACGGAAAAAGATGATATGACTAAATGCTTTAAGCAAAAATATGGTAAAAGAATGCATTATATGATTTATGGTACAAGAGCGCATATTTTAAAATTTATTTTCCAGTTTATAGCAAATTGTTTCATCACAATATTTTTATATTTGAAAATAAGACCTAAATATATTGTTACAACTGGAACACATAATGCGGGGCCAATGTGCGTTTTAGGAAAAATATTTGGAAGCAAAATAATATATATAGAAACTTTTGCAAATAGATATACAAAAACAGCAACAGGTAAAAGAGTATATAAATTTGCAGATTTATTTATAGTACAATGGGAAGAACTATTAAAGGAATACCCTAATGCAAAATATGGAGGTTCAATTTACTAATGGTACTTGTAATGTTAGGAACTCAAAATAATAGCTTTCATAGGCTATTAGAAGAAGTTGAAAAATGTATAAATAATGGAATAATAGACGAAGATGTAATTGTACAAGCAGGTCGGAACAAAATATACTTCAGATAAAATGAAAATTTTGGGTTTAATTCCCAACGAAGAACTAACAAAGTATACTAAGAAAGCAAACTATATAATATGCCATGGCGGAGTAGGTTCTATTGTATCTGGTATTAAAGCTGGGAAAAAAGTAATTGCTGTTCCAAGGTACGAAAAGTATGGTGAACACGTTAATGACCATCAGGTACAAATTGTTGAAAGTTTTAATGAACAAGGTTTAATTTGTGGCATTCAAAATGTTGAAGATTTGGAAAATGCAATAGCAAAAATTAATAATTTTAAACCACAAAAGTTTATTAGTAATACTGAAAACATAATAAATATTATAGAAGATTTTATTGATAAAAATTAAAAAGGAAGAAAATATATGGAAGAAACAGTAGATGTTTTATTAACTACATATAATACAAAACCAGAATATTTGAAACAACAAATAGAAAGTATATTAAAGCAAACATATAAAAACATAAAATTAATAATTTCAGATGATTGCTCTCCTAATAATGAAATTCAAGAAATTTTAGAGCAATATGCCAAACAAGATGAGAGAATAGAACTCTATTTTCAAGAAAAAAATATAGGTTGCACAAAAGGTTTTGAGTTTTTATTAAATAAGTCAACAAGCGATTATATAGCATTTGCTGACCATGATGATGTATGGTATGAAAATAAAATAGAAGAATGCTTAAAAGCATTAAAAGAAAAAGATGTAAGCTTAGTTTATTGTGATGCCAAACAAATTGATGGACAGGGAAAAGTGTTGCATGAAAGTTATTTAAGATATAAAAATATGCCAATCTTAAATGGGGAATTTAAAGAAATATTACCATTTTCTAGACATATAGCAATAGGGTGTAGCCAATTATTTACTAAAGAAGTAAAAGAATTAATGCTTCCATTTACTCAAAATACTTATGCACATGATTGGCATTCTGTATATATTGCGAGTAAATTAAAAGGTGTATATTGCATAGACAAGCCACTTTTTGGCTATAGAATACACGAAGGTAATATATTTGGTGGCAGAAGCTTTAAACAAAATATAAAACTTTGGAAGGAAAAAAATGGAAGTAGCTATAAGTCATATTTAAAGTACAGGTATAGAGCAATAACACAAATTTACATGGCAGGTAGTTTGATGTGTAAGGACTTTAGCTCGAATTTATATAGCCATATTGATAAAACTGAAGAGTGGAAAAATGAAAATTTAAAACAAGAAGATGCAGTGATAAAATATTATGAAAGGGCTCAGAATACTAAAGTATGTTACTTTGCAATACATAAATATTTTAAATATTTAGTTTTTAATGGTATAAAGAAAAGGAAGTATAAGGAGATTATGCTACTTCATTTTCCTGTGGTGAGCTTTTTAGTTTTTAAAATTTCTTAAATGATGTAACTTTTTTGAAAAATATGATAATATATAAATGATTGATGTAACTAATATAAAAATAAAATTGTATAAATTATGTGGAGGGATAACAGATGAAAAGATTAAAGAGATATTTATGTTTAACATTATTGATAGGGATGGTATTATGCTCTGCTATTATTTCGAATGCAAAGGATTTAGAAAATGAAGAAAATGATGGCAAAGAAGTGGAACAAGAAATTGCTTTGGAAGAAAATAGTATGTTACAAAGTAACAATACTGAACAAATTGCTACAGAAGAGAAAAAGATAGGAATATCATATAAAACTCATGTACAAAATGTTGGATGGCAAGGCTGGAAAAAAGATGGTGAAATGTCAGGAACATCAGGTCAAAGTTTAAGACTTGAAGGCATTTATATTAAATTAAACAATGCAGATAATTTAAATATAAAATATCAAACACATATACAAAATGTGGGTTGGCAAGGTTGGAAAAATAATAATGAGTTTTCAGGAACAGAGGGCCAAAGCTTAAGACTTGAAGGAATAAGAATTGAACTTGAAAATTCAGAGAAATATAGCATAGCTTATAGAGTTCATGTGCAAAATATTGGTTGGCAAGATTGGAAATATGATGGAGAGATGGCTGGAACAGAAGGTCAAAGCTTAAGACTTGAAGGTATTGAAATAAAAATTGTAGATAAGATACAAAAAGCAAAATTATGCATAGATACTAAATTAAAAGATTTTTATTATAAAAATGAAATTATAGAGGCTTCTGGTTGGAAAATGGGAACTCAAAAAGAGATGAAGCTTAAAGTACTAATAGATAACGATGAGAATATCATTGATGAAAATGCTATTTCTTATAGAGAAAGACCTGATGTAATACAAGCTATAAATGGGTATGGAACAATAAAAGAAAATCCAACACCAGGCTTTAAATTTCAACTAAATTCAAATGATTTAGAAGAAGGCAATCATACAATTAAAATTATGGTTATTGATCCAAAAGGAGAAACAAAAGATTCATATAGCAAAAAAATAAAAATAGATAGACAAATGCATATTTTTTATCAGACTCATATCCAAAATATAGGCTGGCAAAATTATAAAATAGATGGTGATACAGCTGGAACGTCAGGTCAAAGCTTAAGATTAGAAGCTTTAAAAGTAACAGGAGTAAATTTGCCAGAAGGTGTTGAAGTAAAATACAAAACTCATATACAAAATATCGGATGGCAAGATTGGAAAACTAATGATGAGTTATCTGGAACATCAGGGCAAAGCCTAAGATTGGAAGCTTTAAAAATTAAGTTAGAAGGTACAGACGAGTATTCAATAATGTATAGAACTCACGTTGAAAACATTGGTTGGCAGGATTGGTGTTATGATGGTGAAAGCGCTGGAACATTTGGTAAGAGTTTACGATTGGAAGCTGTGGAAATAAAAATAGTGCCAATAATTAATAAAACAAAAATGAAGATTGAAATAGATACTCCAAGAAATCAAATCGAAAACAAAACTCTAAATATACAAGGATGGTTAATGACGTCTGTACAGGATGTTAAATTAAAAATATTTATTGATGATATAGAAATGGATATTTCAACATTAAAAAGAACAGTAAGAGAAGATGTTATAAATGCTGTAAAAGGATATGGAGATGAAAACATTTACAATCCAACACCAGGATTTGTTTTAAATGTGGATTTTTCAAAATATAGTATAGGAAACCATAAAATCAAAATACAAGGTTGTGTTAATGGAAAAGTTGTTGGAGAAAATTCAGCACAATTCAGAATAAGAAAACAAATTAATTATAGTTCAGGAACATATGGTGTAACTGGTTTAAAAGCTGTAGGAGATTCTAGAGGATCTAATTTGATTTATTATAAATATGGAAGTGGCCCAAATGTATTTTTTGCTACATTTGCAATACATGGATTTGAAGATAAATGGGGGATGGATGGCTGGGAACTAGCTACAATTGCGGGACAATTTTTTGATACTCTTGTAAGTAGTAATGATTATGATTTAAATGAAAAATGGACTATATATATTTTTCCAGGAGTTAATATGGATGGATTAAACTATGGGTATACAAATGATGGACCTGGAAGAACAACGCTTACAAGTGATATAGGAAATGGAATAGATTTAAATCGTTGTTGGTCAACAAATTTCCAAGCTAGTTATAATAAAAGAAATTATACTGGTCCAGAACCATTTTTAGCTTATGAATCAAGATACCTAAGAGACTTTATGCTTAACCATAAATCTCAAAGTGGTCAAACAGTTTTAGTAGATTTACATGGATGGACACAACAATTGATTGGAAATAGAGAAATTTGTAGTTATTATGGTAAACAATTTCCGGAAAATGATGGATCTTCTATAGAAAGATATGGAACAGGTTATTTAATTGGATGGGCAAGGAGCTCATTAGGAAATTCTAATAAATCAGCAAAATCAGCATTAATAGAACTTCCGAATTTAGGAGTTAATAATCATCAAGATGTAATTAATAAAAATTTTTATGGTAGATATATTAATGCTACATTAGATATGTTAAGAAATATGCAATGTTAAAGGTAGGAGTTAACATGAAAAACAATAAAATAATTTATATAACTATTTTATTAATAATAATTATATCTTTTACAATAATTATTATGTTCAAGAATAATAATGAAAAAGAAAATAATGGTATATTTATAAATGAATATGAAGAGGTTGATAAAAATCAAATTTCTTATAAAGAGAATGTGACAGTAAATGAATTGAAAGAAGAAACTGGAATTGATGGAGATACTAACATATATGATATACAAACTGAGTATGATGGTCGAAAAGTTTTAACGGTAAAAAATAATTTAAAATTTAAGGTTGCATTTTGTGGAATAATAATTAAAGACATTCCGCAAATGAAAGAATTAGATGACACTTTAATAGAAAATCTACCACAAAAAAATGGAATTTGGATTGAAAACTATAGTAGAGATAAAATTCTAGATTTGATTAATAATAGTAAAAAAACTAATTCTCAATATGCAATAAATGGCGAGGGTTATTTGAATATTATAGAAAAAAATAATCAAACAGAAGTAGACAAAAAAATACAACAGGCTATAAATAGTGATAATCTATACATTTTAACAAAATCAAGTATTTGCTATATTGTAGATGATGTTACTGGCGAAATTTTAGATTATAATTTTGAAAAAATGGATATATATCAATCTTATGAATATTTTGAAGATAATAATAAAAAAATGATATTTATTACAGAAAATAGTGGTAATCAATTAAATAATGAAGATATATTAGAAGATGTAATAAATTTATTCTAAAAAGGCTTATAAATAAGCCTTTTTTTCTTGACAAAAAGTATGAAAATATATAAAATATAAGAGAATTTTAGAACTTTTAATAAAAAAGGAATGTTATCAGATGGAAGAAGAAAAAGTTGATATTTTACTTGCTACATACAATGGAGAAAAGTATGTTGCTGAACAAATAGAAAGTATATTAAATCAAACATATAAAAATATAAATTTAATAATATCAGATGATTGTTCTAAAGATAGTACGCCACAAATATTAAAAGAATATAGTCAAAAGGATTCAAGAATTAAACTAAATCTTCAAGAAAAAAATTTGGGGGTAGTAAAAAATATTGAATTTTTGCTAAATCAAGTAGAAAGTCCGTTATATATGTTATCTGACCAAGATGATTACTGGCTACCAGAAAAAATAGAAAAATCTGTAGAAAAAATAAAGGCAGAACGAGTAGATTTGGTATTTGGAGATTTAGAGGTCGTTGATGAAAAACTAAAAACAATATATCCATCATTTGGGGATTTTATGTTGCTAAATAGAAAAATAAAAAAATATATAAATAGTTATGAAACAAACTATTTATATAATTGTGTTACAGGATGTACTCTAATATCAAAAAAAGAATTTATAAAATATATTTTGCCTTTACCTACAAATTCGAAATTTTTAATTCATGATCACTGGATAGGCCTTATGGTTTCGTTAAAAGGCAAATTAGCATATATGCCTGAAAAATATATAAAATACAGGCAACATGGTAATAATCAGGTTGGAACTAATAAAATTTCACATGGTTTTACAAAACTAGAACAAGTAAGAGAACACTTTATAAATGTAAAATTAGGGGTATTTGAAACTTATGTGATATATAATGATAAATTTCCAAATGAATTACAAAAATTAAATCAACAGGCTTATGAATATTTTAAAATGTTAAAACAAAAGAAAAAATTCAATTTTAGAGGATGGTCTGTTTTTCATAAATTATATAAAACGGAAAAAATCAATTATTATGTTGAAAATTTTATGATAATGAATATGCCATTTTTGGTTAAACCTATTTTTAGATTAAGAAGAAAAATTAAGAAAATTAATAGTATAAAATAAAATTAGGAATATTTAATTAATATAGATGAAAGGAATGTTAATAAAAAATGGATTTTATAAAATCAGTATGGAAAAATAAAAGACTAATTATGCAATTGGGAAAAAATGATTTTAAAAATAGATTTGCTAGTACAAGTTTAGGGAGTATTTGGGGGTTTTTGCAACCATTTGTGTTTATGATGATGTATGTATTTGTATTTCAATTTATTTTTCATACGCCTGGAGAAGGAGGAGCACCATATGTTGTTTGGTTTTTACCTGGAATGGCGATATGGCAGTGTATAAATGATAGTATTTTGAGTGCTAGTACATCAATTAGAAATTATAGTTATTTGGTTAAAAAAGTTGTTTTTCCCGTTGATATAATACCAATTATTTCATTAATAGGAAGTAGTTTTGTTTCTATATTTCTTATAATAGTTTCAATTGTCGTTTGTGCAATTTTTAATTTTGTGCCTAATTTTTTAGTTATTTTATATGTTATATTTGCAACATATATTTTTATATTGGCAATAACAAGACTTACTTCTGCCATAACAACTTTAGTACCTGATTTTTCTAATTTATTAACAATATTGATGCAACTGTTTTTCTGGGCAACACCTATTGTATGGAACTTAGGTATGGTTTCGGATAATCCTATATTGTTAAAAATTATGCAATGTATGCCTTTTACATATATTGTAACATCATACAGACAAGCCTTTATGGGAGGAGATATTATTACACAACAAAATGGCATATATACTATTGTATTTTGGAGTATTACAATTTTATTCTTTTTGTGGGGAAATCATGTGTTCAAAAAGAGTAAAAAGGACTTTGCAGACGTTTTGTAAAATTATATTATAAAAATTACAAGGAGAAATAATGGAAAACGAAAATGTTATAGAAATTAAAGATTTAAAAAAAGATTATAAAATGTATAAAAGTAAAAAAGCTAGATTATTTGAAACAATTATTCCTGGTTATGAAAATCATACAACATTTAGTGCAATAGATGGTTTAAATTTAGAATTAAAAAAAGGAGAAGTATTAGGAATTCTTGGTAAAAATGGAGCTGGAAAATCTACTTTATTAAAGATGATTACTGGAGTCGTAACACCAACAAGTGGAAGCATTAAAGTTAATGGAAAAATTAGTTCATTATTAGAATTGGGAGCAGCTTTTAATCAAGAATTGACTGGAATAGAAAATATTTATCAACATGGACAAGTGATGGGGTTAACTAAACAAGAAATTGAAGATGTCAAACAAGATATTATTGATTTTGCGGATATAGGTGAACATTTGTATCAACCAGTAAAAACATATTCATCAGGTATGTTTGCAAGACTAGCTTTTGCATGTGCTATAAATGTAGATCCAGATGTTTTAATAGTAGATGAAGTTTTATCTGTTGGGGATATGGCTTTTCAGTTAAAGTGTTTTAAGAAATTTGAACAATTTAAAGAAAAAGGAAAAACAATTCTTTTTGTAACACATAATATAACTGATGTAATTAGAAATTGTACTAGAGCAATAATTATCGATGGGGGTAAAAAAATTTATGATGGTGATGTAAAAGGTGGTGTGGAAAAATACAAAAAAATAATAGTTAAATTAGATGATGATAAAAAAGTACTTGAAAAAGAATTAGAAGAAAGGAAAAAACAAAGTATTGTTAATGTAAATAATAAAATAGATAAAAATGATATTTGGAAAAAACATTATACTATAAATCCTAATATTATAGAATATGGGGATGGGAGAGCGGATTTAATAGATTTTGGGATTTTTGATGAGAATGATAATATAATAACATCGGTAGAAAATGATAAAGAAGTAGTATTTAAATCTAAGATTGTTTTTGATACTAAAATAATTGATCCAATATTTACTATGACTGTAAAAGATTTTAAAGGGTTAGATATGATGGGAACAAATACAGTTCAAGAAAAAATTGTTACAGGTGAGTTTAATAAAGGAGATATAGCTATTGCAGAATTTAAGCAAAAAATAAGTTTAGCGCCAAATAAGTATACACTTTCTTTTAGTTGTACTCATTTTAATGCTAAAGGTGAATTGGAAGTTTTAAGTAGAAAATATGATGCTTTATTATTTGAAATTACATCTAATAAAGATTGTGTCGGATTATATAGATTAGACTCAAATATAAAGATAATTAAAATTTAATAATTAGGGGAATAGGTAAATGAATGGAAATTTATTGCAAAAATTTAATAAGAATATTATTAAATGGTATCCATTTAAAGATAATACAAAGATATTACAAATTGGAGAAAATAAACAAATTACTGAAGAATTAAAAACTTTTAGTAAAAATATAGAAGTAGTAACTAATATCAATAATAATAATAATATTTATGATTATATTGTGATATATGGTTATGAAAATTTTCAAAAAATTATTGAAAAAATAAAATGTTTTTTAAAAGATGACGGGAAAATTTTAATTATTGGTAACAATTCTTTAGGAATAAATAATTGGAGTAAGTATTCTATAAATAATGATGGAGGAGTAACTATATTAGAAAATTCTTTCACAAAGTTAAAGACAATAAAACAAGTAAAAAAGGAAATAAAAGATAATAAGTTTACAAACATTAATACATTTTATGTTTTTCCAAATTATCAATATGCTGAATTAATTATAAAAGATGGGGCTAATATTGGTAGTGAATTATTTGATAGATATAATCCTCAAATAATGGAAAATGAAGTGAAAGTATTCAATGAACAAAATGTGTTAAAAAACATTAATAAATGTAGTAGTGAATACTTAGATTTTCTTGCTAATTCATATTTTATAGAAGTATCAAATTCTGCCCAAGAGTGTGATTATGAATTTATTTCTTATAATAATTGTAGAAAAGAAGAATATCAGTTAATAACTATAAAAAATAAAGATTATATAATTAAGGTGCCAGCTAATAAAAAATCATCTAAGCATATAGATAACATGAATAGTATTATAGAAGATTTAAAAAAAGATAATATAGAGATAGTTGACTATGTTGAAAAAGGAAAATTATATAGTAAATTAATAAAGAATGAAACTACTTTAGACACGGTTATTTCAGAAAATTATATTGATATAGATAAAATAGTTAAAATATTAAATGATTTTAAAACAAAAATATTATTAAAAAATTCAATGAAATATGCTGAATGTAAACATTTTATTACATTAAATATGGATAATACAAAATTAGAAAAATTGAATTTTATAAAAAATGGTTATTGGGATTTGATTCCTAAAAATTGTTTTTATATTAATGATGAATTTATTTTTTTCGATCAAGAATGGAAAAAACAGTATTTGCCTGTTGAGTTTATTATATATAGATCAATAATTAATTGTTATGATTTAGTTCGAAAAGTTAATATTGATGAAATTTTGGAAAAGTTGAATATTTTAGAATATAAAAATGATTTTGAAAAAATTGACAATGATTTAAGAGAACAAATAATAGACAAAGAAGTTTATAAATTGATGTATGAAAAGAAGAATTTAAAAGCTATTGATAATTTAATAAATGATAATAAATCATTAGTTGAAGAAAATGAAAGAAAGAATGATTATATAAAGAGTTTGGAATTAATTATTGAAGATTTAAAAAAAGATAATGAAAACAAACAAAATTATATAGAGATGTTAGAAAAAAATAAATAAAAATACATTTTGACAAAGGAGCAAACTAGATGAAATTTGAAAAATTATTACCTGTTGATTCAAAAAGAAGAATATTTTTTAAAAAAATATATAATAATTATTTCTCCAAGTATTCAGAAGAAGAGAGAATATACTTAAAATGGATTAAAATGAATGAAGCTAATAAAAAAGAACTCGAAAAACAAAAAAAAGAGGTTTTTAAAATAAATCCTAAAATTAGTATAGTTGTTCCTGTATATAATACGCCTGAAAAATTTTTTAAAGAGCTTGTTGAGAGTTTACAGAAACAAACATATTCAAATTGGGAATTATGTTTGGCAGATGGCTCGCCAGAGCCTATTAAATTTATGCAAAAATATTTAAAAAATGATAATAGAATTAAATATAAAATAATAGGAGAAAATAAAGGGATTTCTGGAAATACAAATGAAGCTTTAACATTAGTCACCGGCGATTTTATAGGTTTGCTTGATCATGATGATTTATTACCAGCTTTTTCATTATTTGAAGTTGTTAAAGCGATAAATGAAAATCCTGAAGTTGAATTTATATATTCAGATGAAGATAAGTTAGAAGAAATTAAAGGACCAAGATATGGAGCATTTTTTAAACCAGATTTTTCTCCATATACTTTGAATAGTGCAAATTATATTTGCCACTTTAGCATATTTAAAAAAGAATTAATGGACAAGTTAGAGGGCTTTAGAAGCGAATATGATGGTAGCCAAGATTTTGATATAGTAGCAAGAGCAACAGAATTAACAAATAATATAGTTCATATTCCAAAAATCCTATATCATTGGAGAGCTCACAGAAATTCAACAGCTCAAAATTCTGATTCTAAACCATATGCATTTGAAGTTGGAAAAAAAGTAATAAAAGACCATGTCAAAAGAAACTTAGGGGTAGATGTGGAAGTAACAGATGGCTTGACACCAGGAAGCTATGAAATAAAATATAAAGTAAAAAATAATCCAAAAGTTAGTATAATTATAGATGGTAGAAATACTCAAAAAATAGAAGAGATTATTGAACAAATAAAAATTTCTACATATTTAAATTATGAAATAATAGCAATTACAAAGCAAAAACTTGATACTAATCAAGTAAAAAATATAGAGCCGACTGAAAATATAATAGATGATTATAATAAAGCAGTAGATATTGCAACAGGAAAATATTTTATGATTTTTGATGAAAATTTAGTAAAAATAGACAAACCATCTTACATAGAAGATTTAGTGGGAATATGCCAAGATAAAAATGTTGGTATAGTAGGAACAAAATTATATAATAAATATAAACAAATAGAACATTGCGGTATAATAATAGGAATGAACGGGGCAGGCGACTTTTTATACAAAGGAGTTCCAAAAGATATAGGAACATATATGCAAAGACTTTTAATAATACATAATGTATCTTGCGTGTATATAAAATATGCTATGATAGATAAAGAAGTATTTGCAAAGATTGGAAAATTTTCAAATCAATCTTCAGGCATGCTAGTAAGTATAGATACCTGTTTGAAAATATTAGAACAAGGAAAACAAGTTATTCTAAATCCTATTATATCAATTGAAATAAAAAAAATAAATAATGAAAAAAAGAATATGGATGAAGAAGAAAAATTAATAAAAAAATGGAAAAAACAATATGAAAAAGGAGATTTATATTTCAGTCCTAATTTAAGTAAACGAAATACAGGATTAAGCTTGAACATATAGGAGGAAAAATTAAACATGAAAAATGTAGATATAATTGTACCAGTATACAATGCTTATGAATATACAGAAGAATGTATAAAGAGTGTTTTAAAAAATACAGATTTAAATATACATACTTTAGTTTTAATAGATGACAAAAGTCCGGATGAAAAAATATTACCAATGTTAAAAAAATATAGAGATGAAAATAAAGATAAAAAAATAGTAGTGTTAGATAATGAACAAAATATGGGATTTGTAAAAACAGTAAATAAAGGTATGCAATATTCTGAAAATGATGTAATATTGCTAAATAGTGATACGGAAGTTACAAAAAACTGGGTAGAAAAAATACAAACTTGTGCATATTCAAATAAATACATTGCAACAGTAACGCCACTATCAAATAATGGTACAATTGCTTCTGTTCCGAATTTTGGGGTAGATAATGAATTACCTAAAAATATGAATTTAGAAGAATATGCCCAAATGATAGAAAATATTTCAAATAATAGATATCCAGAACTTACAACTGGAAATGGATTTTGTATGTATATAAAAAGAAAAGTAATAGAAGAATTAGGATTATTTGATGATGAAACATTCGGTAAAGGTTACGGAGAAGAAAATGATTTTTGCTATAGAGCGTTAGATCATGGATATACAAATGTCCTATGTGATAATACATTTATATATCACAAAGGAACACAAAGTTTTAAAAAAGAAAACTTAACAGCCTCAAGAGCAGCTTTAATAGAAGAACACATGAATTTATTAAGAAAAAAACATCCGATATACGTTCAAAAAACAGACAATTTCTTAGCAAACAATCCAATAAGAGACATACATGAAAATGTAAAATTAAATATATTATTACATGGAAAAAAGAAAATATTATATCTTGTAAATGAATGGGAAGAAAATATGGAAATGACAGGAGGAACATCTCTTCACATAAAAGATATAATAAGTTCAAATTTAAAAAATAATATCGCAAGTTTTGTTTTAGCACCAGATAAATTAGATTTATCAAGGTTTAAATTATATTTATATACAGATGAATTTGCAAAAGAAATAGCAAATTATAAAACAGATATAAATTTCTATGGACAAATAACTTATACAAATAATTCTTATAAAGAAATGTTGGAAAACTTATTTGACAGCTTTAAATTTGACATATTGCATGTACACCATTTCTTATTTCAAACCTTTGACGCAATAGATATTGCAAAAGAAAGAAATATATATTCAATAATCACATTGCATGATTTATATATGAAGTGTCCATCAATAAACATGGTATATGTAGATAAATATTGCGAATATGACGAAAATAAAGATTGTTCAAAATGTTTAAAAGCTAGATTAGGAGTAAATAGCAATGTATTAGATAATTGGCAAAAAACATGCAGAGAAGTGTTAGAAAAATTTGATAAAATAATAGTACCTTCAGAAAATACCAAGAAAATATTTGAAAATTTATATAAAGGAATAAATATTGATGTTGTAGAGCATGGCGTTGAAATTACTAAAGTGGCTTTAAAAGAGAAGATAACTAATGAAACATTTGATATTGCTTTTGTTGGGGCAATGGCAATACATAAGGGAAGTAATATATTAAAAGAATTGATAAGAAAAAATAATAATACGAAAATTAAAATTCATTTAATAGGAAAACCAAACGATCCAGAACTTAAAAATAACAAAGCAAATTATATAAATCATGGAGCATATACAAGAGGAGAATTACCTAAATTATTAGTAGAAAATAATATAGATTTAGTATGCATATTTGCAACATGGCCAGAAACATATTCATATACATTAACAGAATGTTATATGGCTGGTGTACCTATACTTACATTTGATATTGGGGCAGTAGGAGATAGAGTAGAAAAAGATAAGTTAGGATGGACTATGGAATTTAATACAAATACTGATAAAATACTTGAAAAAATAGAGCAAATAAGTAATAATAAAACGGAATACCTAAAAATTAAAGAAAACTTTAAAAATTACAAATTTAAAACAATAGAAGAAATGCAAAAATATTATGAAGAATTATACAGGAATGTAAAAACAATAGAGTTAAATAAAAATTTAAACATTTATAAATTTATAAATTATAAATTAGAAACGCAAGTATTAGATTTTCACCAATATCAATTAACTTATGGACATGTAGTACACAAATATGAGAAAATGAGAAACACTAAATTTTGGAAGATAGCAAAAAAAATAAAGTCAAAAATAAAAGGAAAATAAAAAGGGAGAATAACATGGAAAAATTTAAAAAGTTTTTGAAAAAAGGAGAATATACAAAAGTAAAATTAGTAATAGCAATTATTGTATCTTTTTTAATAGCAATTGTGTATACAATTACAAGACCTATTTTTGTAGTAGATAGAATATTTTTAGTTGGTGGAGCTTTAGCATATTTATTTATGCATTTTATATTTAAATTAGAAAGAATGTATAATTGGATATATAAATTTAGATATTATATAGCGCTTTCAGCATTATTGGTAGTAACTATTTTTGAATATTCAGGCTCATCAATGGGAGTTTATAATGAAATTATGCAAGGAGAAACAGTAGAAAAATATTTTACTCCGGTTTTAGGAAAATATAGAAGTATCAGATCAGACGAATGGGTTGTAAACACACCAATATTTATTTCTCAAGCAATAGATAAGGAAAATCCATTTGGATATTATAATAATAATTTAAGAGGAACAACAACAGACATGTTTTCTATAATTTCACCAGCGGTAAATGACATTTTGATTCTTGGAAAACCATTTAATATTGGATATCTACTATTGGGTCCAGCTAAAGGATTAGCTATTGCATGGTATGGAAAATGGATTGCATTGGCTTTGGTAGCATTTGAATTTTGCATGTTAATTACTGACAAAAAGAAATTGATTTCACTATTAGGTATGTTATTAATAATTTTTTCTGCAGCATCACAATGGTGGAATATGCCAGATTATTTTTTATGGGGAATGTTAGCAATTGTTTTAATTGATAAATTTTTGAGAACAGATAAAATAAAAACAAAAATATATTGTGCGTTTGGTATATTTATTAGTGCAATTTCATTTGTATTTATAATGTATCCGGCTTGGCAAATACCATTTATATATATTTATTTTGCTGTATTTATATCATTATGTGCTAAAAATAGGAAGGTATATAAATTCCATAAAAAAGACGCATTAATAACATTATTAGTTATATTAGCTATAGGTGGAATAGGTTTCAGGTATTTAAATATGTCATCACAAGCTTTACAAGCAACGATGAATACGGATTATCCAGGACAAAGATTTGAAATTGGTGGGGATGGATTAAAAAATGTTTATTCTTATGTTTATAGTTTCTTATTCCCATATACAGGAGTTGATAATCCATGTGAATTTTCTGGAATGATATCATTTTATCCAATACCAATGATATTGGCTATAATATATTTAATAAGAAATAAGGATAGAAAAAAACATTTAGCGTTTTTAGTACCAATGCTATTTGTAGCAACTATGTTTTCAATTTTTACATTATGTCAAACAAGTCCGCTGTTTGCTAAATTAACATTTTTATATATGACTCCTGGTAGAAGATTAGCAGTACCTTTAGGATTGACGCAAATATTGCTATTGGTATATATATTAGGAATTACAAACAAAGATACAAAAATATTGAAGGAAAGTATTGCTAAAATAGTTGCAATAGTATTAAGTGTATTTATATATAATATTGCGATAAATACTGCTCCACCTAATTTATTTGGCTCTTTAAAAGCTTATTGTTGTGGTTTAATATTATTTATATTTATATATTGGTTATTAACCATTAACAAAGAAGAAAATAAGAACAAACTAATTATTGGATTGATAATAATGGCATTAATGACGGGAGCAACAGTTAATCCTATTCAGAAAGGAATATCAGTATTAACAGATAAACCTGCTGCTAAAGCAGTACAACAAATAGTAAATGAAGATCCAGAGAATAATATGTGGATGGTAGAAAATACTAATTTCTATTTTACACCAAATTATTTCTTAGCAAGTGGAGCTAAAATAATAAATTCTGTAAATATTTATCCAAACTTTGACTTATATAAAATTGTTCTAGGTGAGGATGCGGATAAGGAAGAAAATAGAAAAATCTATAATAGATATGCACATCTTGCAATGGAAATAACAGAAGATACAAATTCTGTAGAAACAATATTCGAAGATAGCATAAGATTAAAATTAACAGCAGATAAGCTAGAAAAATTAGGAATAAAATATATAATTGCTTTAAGAGATTTAAGAGAATTAAATACAAAAGATGTAAGTTTTGAAATGATATATAATGAACAAGGAATATCAATGTATAAAGTTATATATAACTAAAATTTTAGGAAGGAAAAGAATAAATGAAAATACTTCTAATAATACCAGCATATAACGAAGAAGAAAATATACTAAAAGTATGTCAAACAATAGAGCAATATAATGAAAATGCAGAAATAAAATTGGATTATATTGTAATTAATGATGGTTCAAAAGATAATACATTAAAAATTTTACGTGATAATAAATTAAATCATGTAAACTTAATAAAAAATTTGGGGATTGGTGGAGCTGTTCAAACAGGATACAAATATGCTTTTGAAAATAAATACGATATAGCTATACAATTTGATGGAGATGGACAGCATGATGTAAATTATGTTCAAAAAATATGCAAACCTTTAATAGAAAATCAATCAGATATGGTAATAGGTTCAAGATATTTAAATAAAAAAGAAAGTGAATTCCAATCAACATTTATGAGAAGATTAGGGTCAAATATAATTTCTCTTTTTATAAAATTATTTTGTGGAAAGAAAATTACAGATCCAACCTCTGGTTTTAGAGCGGTAAATAAAGATGTAATAAAAGAGTTCGCTGAAGAATATCCAACAGAATATCCTGAACCAGAATCAACAGTGTCATTATTAGTAAATAAATACAGGATAGTAGAAACTCCAGTTAGTATGAATGCAAGAGAAGGAGGAGTTTCTTCTATAAGGTTTGGAAAAACAGTAGATTATATGGTAAAAGTTGTATTAGCAATAATTGTAGATAGTATTAGTTTTAGAAGAAAAAGGAGGAAAAAATAATGCAAAATTCTTTAAAAATTGCTTTAGTTGTAATTTTATTAATTTATTTATTTGTAATATTAAAAGCAGTTAAGAAAAAAAATATGAGAATAAATTATTTAATTTTCTGGTCAATAATCGGAATCATATTAATAATTGCATTATGTGTTCCTAATTTTGTAGATAATATATCTAAATTTTTAGGTTTTGAATTACCAATAAATATGATTTTCAGTTTTGCAATTTTTATAATTTTATATTTAATATTTGATTTAACTAAGTTAATAACTAAAGAGCAAAATCAAAATATAACATTAATACAGGAAATATCAATGCTAAAAAAAAGAGTAGAAGAATTAGAAAATAAAAATAAAGATGATATTTAAATGCAAAATAAAAGGGAGAACTAAAAAATGAAAGAATATAAAAATCATACTTTTGTTGTAACAGCCTATAAGGAATCAAAATATTTAGAAGAATGTATAAAGTCATTACTAAGTCAAACAGTAAAAAGCAATATTATAATGTCAACATCAACTCCAAATGAATTTATAAGTAATTTATCAAAAAAATACGATATAGCATTGTTTGTAAATGATGGAGAAAAGGGGATTGGTCAAGATTGGAATTATGGTATTAGTAAGGCTGAAACAGATTATGTAACAGTAGCTCACCAAGATGATATATACAAACCTCAATATTTGGAAGAAATAGTTAATAATTTAGAAAAAGAAAAAGATTTTGTAATTGCTTTTACAGATTATAGAGAAATAAAAAATGGTGAGGAAATTCCATTAACAAAAAATTTGAGAATAAAAAAAGTCTTACTATCTCCATTAAGAATTTTTAAAAAATCAAAATTTATAAAAAGAAGAGTGTTATCTTTTGGGAGTCCAATTTGTTGCCCAAGTGTAACAGTAAACAAAAAAATCACAGGAGAAAATCCATACAAAACAGAATTAAAATGTGATTTAGATTGGGACACATGGGATAAAATGGCTAAATATAAAGCAAATTTCTTATACATACCAAAAGAATTAATGTGCCATAGAATTCATGAAGAATCTGAAACATCTAATTTAATTGAGAATAATATTAGATTAGAAGAAGACTTGCTAATGTTAAATAGATACTGGCCTTCACCAATTGCAAAATTTATAATGAAATTTTATAAAAAAGCTGTAAAAACTAATGAAATGTAGGGAGAAATAATGGAACAAACAAAACAATTTAGAAAAAATTTTATATGGAATACATTAGGAACTGGATTTAATGCATTCAATTCATTATTTTTTATGATAATAGCAACCAGAGTAAATGGTGTTGAAGAAGCGGGTGTATTTACAATAGCTTTTTCAACGGCTTGTATAATGTATGCAATTGGCCTATATGCAGGAAGAATATATCAAGTAACTGAATTAAATAAAACAATTTCAGATAAAGATTTTATTATTAGTAGAGTAATAACAAATATAATAATGATAGTAGCATTACTTGCGTTTTGCTTTATTAGAAAATATGACATTGAAAAAACAATGGTGTTTTTATTATTAACTGTTTATAAGGCATTAGAAGCATTTAGTGATGTTATATATGGCGTATTACAAAAAAAAGAAGAATTAGATATTGTAGGTAAATCCTTATTTGTAAAATCTGCGTTATCAGTTTTACTATTTTTAATTATAAATCTAATAACCAAAAATATGATAATTTCAATAATTAGTATGATTATAACTTGTATATTAATTATAGTTTTTTATGATTTCAAAAAAGCAAATAAATATATTGATTATAAAATAAAAGTAAAAAGTAAAAATGTAATAAATATACTAAAAAAGGGTTTCTTTACATTTGCAATATCTTTTTTAGGAATGTATGTGTTAAATGCACCAAAATATTCAATAGATACATATTTATCAAACGATTTTCAAACAATATTTGGAATAATAGTAATGCCAGCAACAATTGTTGGATTAGTAGCACAATTTTTAATACATCCATATTTAACACAAATTCTAGATTTATACGAAAAGGCAGATTTAAAGAAATTGAAAAAATTAATATTAAAGTTACTGGTATTAGTAATTGGATTTGGAATCATTGCAACAATAGCTGGTTATTTAATTGGAACACAAATATTAGGAATTATATATGGATTAGATTTATCTAGTTATAAACTAGAATTAGCAATAATAATAGTTTCTGCAACATTATATACGATAGTAACAATATATTCTTCAGTATTAACAACAGTAAGAGAAACATTTTCACAATTTATAATTTATGCAATTGTAGCTATTGGAGCATATATATTATCAAATATATTAACAAAAATCTGGGAAATAAATGGTGCAGTAATTGCTTATTTTTCAATTATGGCATTAGGAGCAATAATATATACAATTTATACAAATTTAAAATTAAGTATAATATTTAAAAAATTAAAACCTATTGAAGAAAAGGAATGAACTAAAACATGAATGATAAAAAAGTAGTAATATTAATGTCTACATATAATGGAGAAAAATATATATCAGAGCAATTAGATAGCTTAATAAATCAAACATATAAAAATATAGAAATATTAATAAGAGATGATGGCTCAAAAGATAGTACTATAGCAATAGTAAAAGAATATGCAGAAAAAAATCAAAACGTAATTTTAGAAATAGGAGAAAACTTAGGGTTTATTAATAGTTTTTTTGAACTACTAAAGCTTGCAGATAACAATGCAGATTATTTTGCTTATTGTGATCAAGATGATGTGTGGATGGAAGACAAAATTGAAAGAGCGGTAAATTTCATGGAAAAATCAAATGCATCAAAACCAGTATTATACTTTTCAAATTCAGATTATTATGATGGAGATATGAATTTTTTAAAAACAGCAGAAAAAAACAAAGTCTATAATTTTAGAAATTCATTAGTAGAATGTGTAACACAAGGAATGACAATGGTTGTGAACAAAAAAACAAAAGAATTAATTGTTGAGAACAGGCCACAAAAATGTTTATACCATGATTGGTGGACATATATGATTTGTAGTGGATTTGGAGAAGTTATTTATGACGACAAATCACTTGTGAAATATAGAAGACACAACAAAAGTGTTACGGTAGAAGGAAAAAGCCCATGGAAATTATTTGTATGGAGAATAAAAAACTTTTTTGTGGGAGATTCTTTAAAAGAAATAAAAGGACAATGGCAGGATTATAAAACATTTTATTATGATAAATTAAATGATAAAGATAAAAAGCTGTTAAACTTATTTGCAAGGAAAAGATATAATTTTTTTGTGGCATTAAGAAAAACATTTTATCCAAAACGTTTTAGAAGAAAATTGATAGATGAAATTAGTGTTAGGATTTTGTTTTTAATAGGTAAGCTATAATATTGGATTTTTGGTATTTTAACCAATAAAAACAATATTCAAATTTTGTAAATATATTTTACAATAACAATAGAATAAGGTTAAAGGAGCAATAAAAGTGTCAGCTATAATAAATAAAATTATTTCAATTATTTTAGTATTTTGTTTTATATTAAGTATAAGTGCTACAATTATTTTTGCTTTTGAAGAAAATAAAGAAGAAAACACATGTAATGAAAAGATTCAAAATGAAAATGAATTTAATAATGAAAATAAAGATGAGTCAATAAAAAAAGAAGAAGTATCAGAAAATATAGAAGAACAAATAATTGAACAGGATGATAATAATACTGAAAAAACATTAGAAAAAGACAATGAAACTGATAAAAAATATGAGGATGATAATATTTCAGAAAAAGAAAAACCTGAAGAAAAAGATATAACAACTAATATACAACCTGATTTAAAAAAAACAGAGGATGATTTAATAGAAAATTCTGAAATACAAAATAATTTAGACCCAAATAAACAAGAAGAACAAAATACATTTAATGATGAAAATGAAAAAATAGTAGAAGAAGAAACTAATAATACTATAGTAAAATATAATACTCATATACAAAATATAGGCTGGCAGGATTGGAAAACTAATGGGGAAATGGCTGGAACATCTGGTAAAAGTTTAAGATTAGAAGCTTTAAACATTATGCTAGAAAATATGTCAAATATAAATATAAAATATCAAGTACATATACAAAATATAGGTTGGCAAAATTGGAAAACTAATGGAGAAATGGCTGGGACATCAGGAAAAAGTTTAAGATTAGAAGCTTTGAGAATTCAATTGGATTCTACAGATGATTATTCTGTAATGTATAGAGTACATGTTCAAAATATAGGTTGGCAAGATTGGAAATATGATGGAGAATTAGCTGGAACAGAGGGAAGAAGCTTGAGACTAGAAGCATTAGAAATAAAACTAGTTCCTAAAAAAATCAAATCAAAAATTAATTTGGATACTGCAAATACAGGGGCAATATATTATTCACCTAGTTCTATTAAAGTTAAAGGATGGAAATTAGCAAATATTTCAAATACATCCATAAAAGCATATTTTGATGAAAAGGAAATTGATTCAAATTTAATATCATATTACAATAGAGAAGATGTGATTAATAGTGTATTGGGATTTGGAACTCAAAGTCAAAATTTAAAATCAGGTTTTGAATTCGATATTGATACAACAGATTTAACATCAGGAAACCATACAATTATGATTGAATTATATTCAAATAATTCAGTCATAAATAGTATAAAGTCTACAATAAGAAATGATAAAAATCTTCATATAAAATATCAAAGTCATATACAAAATATAGGTTGGCAAGAACCGGTATTGGATGCTAAAATATCAGGAACAACTGGACAAGCTCTACGAATAGAAGCTATTAATATTAATTTAATTAATGCTCCTGAAAATGCACAAATAAAATATAAAGCTCATGTACAAAATGAAGGTTGGCAAACGTGGCGAAAAAATGGAGAGATGGCAGGAACTTCAAATCTTGGAAGAAGAATAGAAGCAATTCAAATTGTATTAGAAAATATGCCTAAAAATACAGTAGAATATAGAGCACATATTGAAGATATTGGATGGACAGGATGGTATATAGATGGAGAAACAGCAGGTACCATAGGACAATCTAAAAGAATAGAGGCAATACAAATAAGAATAGTAAATAAATATAAAAGAGAGTATTTTGGTATTGACGTTAGCCAATTTCAAGGAAATATAAATTGGCAATTAGTTAAATCTTCTGGAGTAGAATTTGCGTTTATTAGAGTAGGATATAGAGGATATGGAAAAGCAGGAAATTTTAGAGAAGATAGTAAATATTGGGAAAACATGAATGCTGCTAAAAATGTTGGAATAAAAGTTGGGGTTTATTTTGTAACTCAAGCAACAACATATCAAGAAGCTGTTGAAGAAGCAAATTGGGTATTAGAAAGGGTTAAACCATATAAATTAGACTTTCCGATAGCATTGGATTTAGAAGAACCTGGAAAGGAGAACCCAACAGATATAGGAAGAGCAGAACATTTAGATATAAATGCACGTACATATTTAGCAAAGGTATTTTGTGAAACAATACAAAATGCAGGTTATATTCCAATGATATATACAAATTTAAATTGGGCTAATAATAAATTGTATATGGCAGAATTAAATTCTTTTGATACATGGATTGCTCAATATAATTCCAAAAATACAACAGATTATACAGGAAAATATTCAATCTGGCAATATACATCGCAAGGGATAATAAATGGTATTTTGGGAGCTGTTGATTTAAACAAATGTTATAAAAAATATTAATTATTTAATGCCTATTGCTTTAATTTATAGTGATAGGCATTTTTGGTAGTAGAAGGGAAAATTTATGAAAAAACTATATAATAAGTATAAAGAAATAATAAATTATATAATATTTGGAGCTTTAACAACTCTTATTTCATTACTTGTTTATTTTGTATTGGTTAATACATTTTTAAATCCAGATGATGCAATTAAATTGCAGATAGCAAATGTTATTTCCTGGATTGCAGGAGTATTATTTGCATATATAACAAATAGAAGATATGTTTTTAAAAGTATGGAAAAAAATAAAACAAAAGAAGCAATAAAATTTTTTATTGCTAGAATTACAACGTTATTAGTAGATATGTTAATAATGTTTATAGGAGTTACTGTTTTTAGAGTAAATGATAAAATAATAAAGGCAATATCTCAATTTGTTGTAGTTATTAGTAATTATATATTTAGTAAATTAATAGTATTTAAAAAATAAAATCTCGGTTTTGTAAACTGAGATTTTTTTAGTAAAAATTGCTATAAAATTTTTGGGAAAAAATGTTGTAATATGTGATAACTAATGATAAAATGTAATTGTAAAGAAACAAATGTCAAAATAAATCTTTTTAAAGGGAGGAATACACATGAAAAATAAAAAAGTATATATAATTTTTTTTATAATAGTTTTAATAACAAATATATTATCATGTAATGTGTATCAAGTTAAAGCTCAAAATACTAATAATACGGAAGAATTATCAGTATCGTATAGAACTCATGTGCAGGATATTGGTTGGCAAAATTATGTAGAAAACGGAAACACTGCAGGGACAACTGGAAGAGCTTTAAGATTAGAAGCTATAAATATAAAATTAAATAATAGTAATATAAATTTAAAATATCAAGTACATATAGAAAAAAAGGGTTGGCAAAATTGGAAGAATAATGATGAAATGGCAGGAACAGAAGGGGAATCATTAAGGTTGGAAGCCATAAAGATTTATTTAGAAAATACAGACGCTTATAATATAATGTACAGAGTACATGTTGAAAATATAGGTTGGCAAGATTGGAAACAAAATGGGGAATTAGCAGGAACAACAGGACAAAGTTTACGATTAGAAGCAATTGAAATAAAAGTTGTAGGAAAACCTGGAATCAAATATAGTGCTCATGTTGAAAATATAGGATGGCAAAATTGGGTATCAAATGGTGCGATAGCAGGAACTGAAGGAAGAAGCTTGAGGGTTGAAGCTATTTCATTAAAACTAAATAATTTTGAATCTCAAGCACATATTAAATATAGAGCACATATACAAAATATAGGATGGCAAGAGTGGAGAAAAGATGGAGAAAATGCAGGAACAACAGGACAAAGTTTAAGAGTAGAGGCTATACAGATTCAATTAGAAGGTCTATCAGGTTATACAGTAGAATATAGAGCACATGTGGAAAATATAGGATGGCAAGATTGGGTGTCAAATGGTATGATAGCGGGAACCGAAGGAAGAAGTTTAAGAGTAGAAGCAATACAAGTTAGAATTGTGAAAAATGAAGAATCCATTGTAAAACCATCATCTAATAATAGTACGTCAAATAATACTTCTAGTACAAGATTTGACGTAAATACAATAGACACCAATAAGTATCCAGGTTATAAAGAAAAAATACAAAGCTTAATGAATAAATATTCAAATTGGGATTTTAAACTACTATATACAGGGCTAACATTAGATCAAGCTGTAAAAGGAGAAGCAGCTGTTCATTCAAGAAACTTAGTACCATCAAATTATTCAGGAGAATGGGTATGCAGCGTTTGTGGAACAAGATTATATGATAGCGGTTGGTATTGTGCATCAGAGAAGGCAATAGAATACTATATGGATTCAAGAAATTTCTTAGATGAAACCAATGTATTTCAATTTTTAGATTTAAACTGCTATTCTTCAGATTCTGTGTCATTAAGTGGAATACAATCAAAAGTTAGTGGTTCATTCTTACAAAACTATGCAAATGATATAAATAATGCATGTATTAATACAAAAGTAAATCCATTTTACATAATTGCAAGATTAATACAAGAACAAGGATATTCAGGTACAACTATTGGCACTGGAATGAATGGAGGAGATGGAAGAACATATTATAATCCATTTAATATAGGAGCTTCTGGAAATGGATATGATGAAATATATGCAAATGCATTAGCAACAGCAAAATCTTACGGTTGGGATTCAATGCAAAAAGCAATAGAAGGCGGAATAAGTTTCTGTAAAAAGAATTGGCTAGAAAACTATCAAAATACATTATATCAAAATAAATTTGATATAGATAAAACAAATGGAACATCACTATATTCACACCAATATATGCAAAATCTAATGGGAGCATATAGCGAAGCACAAACTCTAAAAAGTATGTATTCAAATACAGGAAAAATAAATTCGAAATTTACATTTATAATACCGGTATATGAAAATGCCGGAACAATTGCAGTACAACCATCATATAATTCAGAAACAACACCTATAAATGTAAAGGTAACAGCAAATGGAGGGTTAAACTTAAGAAGTGCTGCTGATACAAATTCCAGTGTTATAAAAACAATTGCACAAGGAGAAGTTATTCTTTCAGTTCAAAGAGGAATAAATTCAAGCTGGCAAAAAGTAGTGTTAAATGATGGAACAATCGGATATATGTCTGGAACATACTTACAACAAGTATCAGATGTTACAAATTGCAACTATTCAGCTTATGTAAAAACAGCAGATGGAACAGGATGCAATATAAGAGTTGGACCAAGTACTGCTTTAGATAAAATAACAGCATTAGCGGATGGAACAGGTGTAACTGTAATAAATGAAGGTACTTATAATAATATAAATGGATTTAACTGGGTAAGAATAATGCTTTCAGATGGAAGACAAGCATTTATGCCAATAAATTATTTAAGACGTTAAAAAGAAAAAGTGAAATAATCTAGTGGAGCACTATGTGCTCCACAATAATTAATATAAATTAAGGAAAGGATAAAAAAATGAAATTTAATAAAATTACAATATTTGTTATAGTAACATTTTTAATAATATTTATTAGTGGTACACAGGTCTGGGCTGATCCAAATGGAAATAAAGGTATGTTTTCACTTACAGATGAACAAGCAGATAAACAAGCACAAGAACAATTAAAGGAACAAGAAAAACAACATAATGATACAGTAGTTAAATCCTCAGATAATTACTTATCAAGTTTACAAGTTGAAGGATATACATTAACACCAGAATTTGATAAACAAACATTAGAATATACAATAAAAGAAATAAATAATAAAGAAATAAATATTAAAGCAACTACAAGTCATAATAAAGCAACAGTAAATGGAATTGGAAATATAAAACTTGAAGATGGACAAAAAGAATGCAGAATTGAAGTGTCAGCAGAAAATGGAACAGTAAGAACATATATAATTAAGATTGAAAAAGCGAATACAGAAATAAAAGCTAATACAGAAGTTGAAAATGTAGAAGAAAAAATAGAAGAAATACCAGTTGAAAACATTCAAAATAATGCAAGTGAAAATGGAAATTTAAATGTTCAAAATAATAATTTATACATTATTATTGCAGCAATAGCAGTAGGCATATTAATAATAATATTTATGTTGTTAAAAGGAAAAAAGAAAAAATATAAACGTAAACATTAGAAAGAGGGATGTTATGAGAAAAAAGTTTTTAAGTTTATTAATAATATTTGTTTTATTGCTAATACAATTTGTTCCTATAGTATTAGCTGCAAACGATATTGAAGAAAAAGAAAATAATAATACAACAAATTTAGTTGAAGAAAATGAAAAAGAAAAAAATGTAGTTAATGAAAAAGAAGAAACTGACAAGGTAAAAGAGGAAGAAACAAATATTGAAGAAAATAAAAATGAAGAAACGAAAACTGACGAAATTGAGCCTGAAGAAACAAATATTGAAGAAGTTAAAAACGATGTAGAAGAAGAAAAAGAAACAAAAAAAGAGGATATAAAATTAGATAAACAAGAAGAAGTACTACAAACACGTAGTGTGGAAAGTAATAACGTAGAAGAAGTAGTCTTAGATCAAAATGAAGATTTTTCAATTTATATAGATATTTCAGGAAATAAAATAAATCCATATGAAAAAAACGGGATAAACTATTTCTTTGTTCCTAAATCTGCAGATTTATCAAGTTTAGATATACATTATACAGGAAACATAGAAACAATAACAGGAGCTGAATTTGATAATACTTTAAAGCAAATTACGGGAGTATTTACAAATGAAAGCTTTTTTGAAATTAAATTAAATGATGAAACAATAAAAAAATAGTAATAATGCAATCTGATGTGCCAGCGATTTTTGTTGATTTAAATGATGATGTAACACTTGAAACAGTAAACTCAAATAGTAAAGATTTAAAATATTTAGGAAATGTGAATGTTACAGGATGTGAAAATAATAAAAATGATATATCTCAAACAGGAATTGAATTTAAAGGAAGAGGAAATACTAGTTGGGGTATGCCAAAAAAATCATATCAAATAAAACTAAATAAAAAGGCAAATTTTCTTGGAATTGGGAATTCAAAAGAGAAAAAATGGGTTTTAATTGCAAATTATCAAGATCCTACATTATTAAAAAACAAAATAATGAATGATTTATGTGTAGAATCAGAATTGTCTTCATGCCCTAATAGTGCATTTGCTGATTTATATGTGAATGGAAATTATGTTGGAAATTATTTGGTATGCGATAAAGTCGAAATTAAAGATAATAGAGTAAATTTGACAGATGAAAAGGGCGTGCTTGTAGAATTAGATAATGCTTATTATAGAGAAGAAGAATATTGGTTTCAAAATAATAGAGGAAATCATTATACAATAAAAGAAGCTGTGTCAGAAGGAAATGATGAGATGGTTAAAAGTGCAATGAATTCATTTAAAAATGCCTTGAATGAATTTGAAGCAGAATTATATTCTGCTAATCCATCTTGGGATAGAATTTCTAAAATGATAGATGTAGATTCTTTTGTAAAATATTATGTGATAAATGATTTTGCGGAAGATATGGATTCATATTATTCAAGCTGTTTTTTATATAAAGATGGTGATAATGATGTTATTCATATGGGACCAACATGGGATTATGATGCTGCTTTTGGACATGTTGCTCAAATAAATGACACAAATGCAGATTTTACATTAAATTATGCATTTAGAAATGTAATGCAAAGATTATATATTTTCCCTCAATTCGCAAATAAAGTTAATGAGGTATATACAAGTAAAATAAAACCGGTATTAAATAATATAAACGTTAATACAATGTCAAAAAGTATAAAGCAATCTTTAAAAATTAATACATTAGTATGGTATGATGAAAATACATGTTCAAAAAATATTAGTCATTTAGATAATTTTGTTAATAATAGAAAAAGATATTTTGATAAAAGATATTCTAATAAAAATATAGAATATTCTACTCATGTTCAAAATATAGGATGGCTTCAATCTACTAATAATAAAGTAAGTGGAACTGAAGGTCGAAGCTTAAGATTAGAAGGAATAAAAGTTAATGTGGGTTCTGGATATGAAAAAGATCTTTCAGTATCGTATAGAACACATATACAAAATATAGGATGGCAAGACTGGAAAAAAGATGGCGAATTGTCAGGAACTACAGGGTTAGAATTAAGATTAGAAGCAATTCAACTTAAGCTTAATAATTCATCAAATTATTCAATAAGATATAGAGTTCATGTACAAGACATAGGCTGGCAAGATTGGAAATATGATGGCGAAATGGCTGGAACAGAAGGACAAAGTTTAAGACTAGAAGCAATAGAAATTCAAATAGTAGAAAAACGTGATAATTATGGAACACCAAATCCTGATTCAAATGCTTTAATAAAATATAAAGGGCATATAGAAAATGTAGGAGATACTGGCTATGGAACAGATGGAGAAACAATAGGAACAATTGGAAGAAGTTTACGATTAGAAGGCTTACAAATTGAACTTGGAAATTCGTTGCCTTCAGATTTATCATTAAGTATAGATGAACATATAGAAAACATAGGATGGGTAAATGGTTTAACAGATAAACAATATATAGGAACTCAAGGAAGATCATTAAGATTAGAAGCATTAAGCTTTAAATTAAAAGGAGAAAACGCTAACAATTATTCAATAAAATATAGAGTACATGTTCAAAATATAGGATGGCAAGATTGGAAAAAAGATGGAGAAATTGCAGGTACAACGGGCCAAAGTTTAAGAATAGAAGCTATACAAATACAAATTTAACCTAAATAATTTAATAAACTACAAAAAAGTACAAGAAAAGCTTGTACTTTTTTTTATTTAGTGATATGATAGGGACGTAAAAAACGGAGATGTTTAAAATTAGAAAGGAATGATAATTAAATGAAAATACTAATAACTGGAGCAAACGGAATGCTTGCAAAAGAAATCAGAGAAAAATTTGAAGAAGGGAATGAACTAATTCTTACAGATGTTTCAGAATTAGACATAACAAACAAAGAAGGAGTTATAAACTTCATTAAAGAAAAACAACCAGAACTAATAATAAACTGCGCAGCATTTACAGCTGTTGACAAAGCAGAAGAATGCCAAGAACTTGCAGAAAGAATAAATGGAGACGGACCAACAAACTTAGCAATAGCAGCAAAAGAAGTAGGAGCAAAATTAGTTCATATTTCAACTGACTATGTATTTGGTGGAAATCTTGAGTTAGATAAAGATTATAAAGAAGACGATGAAAAAAATCCAGTAACAGCTTATGGAATAACAAAACTACATGGAGAGCAGGGAATAGAAAAAAATATGGACGAATACTACATATTCAGAACAGCATGGTTATACGGAATAGGTGGAAACAATTTTGTTAAAACAATGACAAAATTAGGTTCAACTAGAGACGAAATAAATGTAGTAGCAGACCAACATGGAAGCCCAACATATGCAAAAGATTTATCAGAAATAGTTTATCAAGCAGTAAATAAAAAAATACCTTATGGAATATACAATGCAACAAATGAAGGATATACAACATGGTATGACTTTACAAAAGAAATCTTAGCAGAACAAGGGATTGAATGTAAAGTGAATCCGGTAACAACAGATGAATACATAGAAATGATGAAAATTACTCAAGCAAAAAGACCATTCAATTCACAAATGTCAAAAAACAAATTAAAAGAAGCAGGAATAATCGTTCCAGAATGGAAAGATGGACTAAAAAGATATCTTGCAGAAGCCAAAAATGTAGAAGAATAAAAAGGATGTAGGAATAAGAGGAGGAATAATAAAATGAAAAATAGAAAAGGAATAATTTTAGCAGGTGGAAGTGGAACAAGACTATATCCACTAACAATAGCAATATCAAAACAAATAATGCCAGTATATGATAAACCAATGATTTACTATCCATTATCAGTATTAATGGAAGCAGGAGTAAAAGAAGTATTAATAATATCTACACCAAGAGATATAACAGTATTCCAAGAATTACTTGGAGATGGTTCACAATGGGGAATGAGTTTTGAATATAAAATTCAAGAAAAACCAAATGGATTAGCAGAAGCATTTATAATTGGTGAAGAATTCATAGGCGATGACAATGTTGTTATGATACTTGGAGACAACATGTTTTATGGCTCACATTTGCCAGAAATTCTAAGAAGAGCTAATGAAAGAGAAAATGAATCAACAATATTTGGCTACTATGTAAAAGACCCAAGAGCTTATGGAGTTGTAGAAATAGATAAAGATGGAAAAGCTATATCAATAGAAGAAAAACCAGCTGAACCAAAATCAAATTATGCGGTTCCAGGATTATACTTCTATACAAATGATGTAATAGAAATAGCAAAAACAATAAAACCTTCTGCAAGAGGAGAACTAGAAATTACATCTGTAAATGATGAATATATGAAAAAAGGTAAATTAACAGTAGAAAAACTAGGAAGAGGAATGACATGGTTTGATACTGGTACACATGATGCTTTAATTGAAACAGCAAGCTTTGTACAAACAATAGAAAAAAGACAAGGAATGCAAGTATGTTGTCCTGAAGAAATTGCATATAAAAATGGATGGATAACAGCAGATGAACTTTCAAAATTAGCAGATAAATATATGAAAACAGCTTATGGACAATATTTAAAGGATTTAGCTACTAATGCATTTGGCGAAGAGTAATTTCAAAATAATTGGCAAATTTCGGCGTTGAACTTCATTCAACAATCCTCAACGTGCATCAGCACGCCTCCGGTTGTTTCATTTGTTCGCCTGGAAATTCACTCAATTATTTTGAAATTACAGAAAAATATAAATAGAGAGGTAAAAAAATGGGAAAATTTAAAAGAATAGATACATCAATTGAAGGAGTATGTGTAATAGAACCAACAGTATTTGGAGATAACAGAGGATACTTCATGGAAACATATAGCACAGAAGAATTCAAAGAGATTGGTTTAGATTACAATTTTGTACAAGATAATCAATCAAAATCAAAAAAAGGTGTTCTAAGAGGGTTACATTTCCAAAAAGAAAATACTCAAGCAAAATTAGTTAGAGTAATAAAAGGAGAAGTTTTTGACGTAGCAGTTGACTTAAGACCAGGAAGCGCAACATATGGAAAATGGGAAGGAGTAATACTTTCAGAAGAAAACAAGAAAATGTTCATGATTCCAAGAGGATTTGCACATGGATTTTTAGTGTTATCTGATGAAGCAGAATTTACATATAAATGTGACGATATATACAACCATGCAGCAGAAGGTGGACTAAAATGGGATGATCCAGAGGTTGCAATTGAATGGCCAATGGGAGACTTAAAACCAGAAGATTTACTAACATCAGAAAAAGATGCAGTGTGGCCATCATTAGCTGAATTAAAAAATACTGATTTATTTAAAAACTTATAATTAAAATGAAATATGAAAAAATATGCGTAATGAAAGAGAGTATGAAAAATGAAATCAAAAAAAAGAAGAATCAGTATAATTCTGTTACTAATATTGATAATATTAGTAACAATAATTTATATATATAATGTAAATAAAGACTATATAGAGTTGACTCAATTACACGATAATTCAGCATCTCAAATGATGGGATATTTTATTAAAACAAATAATGGGAAAGTAATAGTAGTAGATGGTGGAACTATTTATGATTCTGAAAACCTCCAAAATTATATAAATAAAAATGGAGGAAAAGTAGATTACTGGTTTTTAACACATTTTCATACAGATCATACAGGAGCATTAGCAGATATATTAAATAATACACAAATTCCAATTGAAAAAATAATATATCATGAAGTTTCAAGAGAAATGGTAGAACAATATGAACCATCAAGACTATCTCAATATGATGTCATACATGGAGCACTACAAAATGAAAGAATACAAGGAAAAATAATAGACCCTACAATAGGACAATTCTTTCAAATATCATCAAATATAAATATGAAAATAATAAATATATATGAGAATGATATAACTGAAAACTTTGGAAATAACACAAGTACAGTATATAAACTTAAAATTAATGATAAATCTGTTTTATTTTTAGGAGATACTGGAGTAGAAAGTAGCCAAAAATTATTAAATAATTATAAGGAAGATTTAAAAAGCGATTATGTTCAAATGGCTCATCATGGTCAAAATGGAGCAACTTTAGAGTTATATAAAGAGATAAATCCGACATATTGTTTATGGCCAACGCCAGCATGGCTTTGGGATAATAATATTGGAGAAGGATTTAATACAGGACCATTTAAAACTGTTGAAACAAGAGAATGGTTAAAAGAATTAAATGTAAAAGAAAATTATATCGAAAAAGATGGAGATATAACACTAACAATTGGAAAATAAAAAGAAAGAAGGAATTTAGAAATGAGTAAAAATATAATGGTAACA
>Ga0129311_1000391_pt1 | contig 39997 bp, 28 predicted proteins | sample Go1ome_FD_94435 | JGI IMG/M metagenome (GOLD analysis project Ga0129311, IMG submission 94435) | Western lowland gorrila individual fecal microbial communities from Wisconsin, USA - Go1022B metagenome | ecosystem: Host-associated > Mammals > Digestive system > Large intestine > Fecal | place...
AAATGCCGGAAAACGGCGGCAAAAATTGACAAAGCGGCTATGTCGTGATAGTATGAAAAATTGACAGGCTCATAAAATTCGAGCCGAAAAACCGCACAGAGGACGGGCAGGAAAGCGATGGAACGCCTTCGAAGGATCCAACAGAAAATCAAAGAGGGCGCGCTTCGGGAGCTGCTGCGCGAGGGCCGGTGGGTGCTTGGCTACATCCGCCGCTACCGCGCCGTGGTGGCGATCCATATCCTGCTGGGCGTGCTGTCCACGCTGATGAGCCTTGGCACGAGCGTCGCGTCCAAGTATCTTATCGACGCGGTGACGGGCTACAAAGCGGGGCTGATCGGCACGGCGGCCGCCGCGATGGCGGGCATGCTGCTGCTCGGCATCCTGCTGCGCAGCGTTTCCTCGCGCGTGGGCGCGCGCATCAACATCCGCGTGCAGAACGAAATTCAGGCTGAGGTCTACCACCGCGTGCTGGAAACGGCGTGGGAGCCGCTGGAAAAGTTCCGTCCGGGGGACCTGCTCAACCGTCTCAGCGGCGATGTGAGCGCGGTCGCGGGCGGCGTAACGGGCTTTGCGCCGGGGCTGATCTCCGGCATGGTGCAGTTTCTCGGCGCGCTCGCGATCATGCTGTGGTATGATCCCACAATGGCGCTCATCGCGCTCGTCGCGGTGCCGGTCTCGGCCATTTTCTCGCGCCTGCTGGTCGGCAGGATGCGCGAGCACAACAAGCAGATGAAGGCCATTTCAAGCGATATGATGTCGTTTTACGAGGATTCGCTGAGCAACATCACGAGCATCAAGGGCTTTGACATCACCGATCTTTTCTACCGCCGGATGCTCCGTTTGCAGGCGCGCTACCGGACGGAATACCTTGATTACAACCGCTTCTCGGTGCGCACGTCGGCATTTTTGTCGCTGATGGGCACGGCGGTGTCTGCCGGATGCTTCGGCTGGGGCGTTTACCGGCTGTGGAGCGGCGCGATCACCTATGGCTCGCTGACGATGTTTCTGCAGCTGGCTTCCGCGCTGAGCTCGTCGTTCTCGGCGCTCATTTCGCTCGTGTCCACGGCGATCTCCATCTCCACGTCCGCGGGGCGCGTGATGGCTGTGACGGAGCTGCCGGCAGAAAACGCCGGGCAGACGCCGGAGGGCACGCTGGACGATGTGTCCGTCGCGCTCACGGGCGTTGGCTTTTCCTATCAGAATGGCGAGCGCGTGCTCGCAAACGTTGACTTTCACGCAGAACCCGGCGAGCTCGTGGCGCTGACCGGCCCCTCCGGCGAGGGAAAGACCACGATGCTGCGGCTGCTGCTGGGGCTTGTCGCCCCGCAGGAGGGCAGGGCGGAGCTGAGGCGCGGAGACGAGTGCTTCACGCTTTCCGCCGCGACGCGGCGAGCCTTTGCCTATGTGCCGCAGGGCAACAGCATGTTTGCCGGGACGATCCGCGACAACCTGTGCCTGACCGCGCCGGATGCGGACGACGAGACACTCTGGAGCGCGCTGCGCGCCGCCTGTGCGGATGAGTTCGTCTCCGCGCTGCCGCAGGGGCTCGACTACATGGTCGGCGGGCGCGGAAAGGGCCTGTCCGAGGGACAGGCGCAGCGCCTTGCCATCGCGCGGGCGCTGCTGCGCGGCGCGCCCATCCTGCTGCTGGACGAGGCGACCTCCGCGCTGGATGAAGCGACGGAGGAGCGGCTCCTTAAAAGCCTGATGGAAAGCCGATACGTGCACACCTGCATTTTTGTCACCCACCGGCCGGGCACGGCCGCCATCTGCACGCGGCGCTGCCGCGTGGACGGCGGACACGTGCGGGAGGAAGCGTGATGGAGCGCGCGGATCTGCGCGTGGACACCGCGCTTTTGATGGAGCAGTATCGAGAACTGCTCGAGACGGTCGATACGCTGCCGCTGCAGGTCACCGGCAGCAGCATGACGCCCTTTCTCGCCCCCGGACGCGACAGCGTCCTTCTCACAAAGCCGGGCGAGCGGCTGCGCCGGGGCGATATTGCGCTCTACCGGCGCGATAGTGGGTCCTACATCATGCACCGCGTTTATCGCTGCGGCAGCGACGGGAGCTATGAGATGCTCGGCGACGCGCAGCAGGTGATCGAGCGCGGCATCCGCCGCGAGCAGATCATCGCCGTTGCCTGCGCGGCGCGGCGCAAGGGAAAAGAGCAGAAGCCGGGGTGCTTCTGGTGGGAGTTTTTCGCCCGCGTCTGGATCCGCATCGTGCCGCTCCGGCCGGTGCTGCGCGGGCTTTACAGCAGAACATTCGGGAGGAGAAAACAATGAAGGCATCGAAGGACTTTATCCTGCGCGAGATCGCGGGAGAGTACATTCTGGTCCCCGCGGGGGCCGCTTCGATCAGGCTCAACGGGCTCATCACGCTCAATGAGCTGGGCTGGTTCATCTTCAAGACGCTGGAAACGGAGCAGACGCTCGACAGCCTGACCGATGCGATCACGGCGGAATACGACGTGGAGCGCGAGGTGGCGCGCGCGGACGCGCTGGAATTTTTACAGCAGCTCGACAAGGCCGGCGCGCTGGAGGGCGCTCCGGAATGATCGACATCCACGCCCACATCCTGCCGGGGGTGGACGACGGCTCGCCGTCGCTGACTTCCTCACTCGAAATGGCGCGTCTGGCGGTCAAGAGCGGCGTAACGGCGATGATCGCGACGCCGCACTGCAACCTGCCGGAAAGCGATGAGCCGCTCTGGGCCGATGTGCTGACACGCTGCGAGCAGGATCTTTCCCAAACGCTTGCGCGGGAGGGCATCGAGCTGACACTCTGCGCGGGCATGGAGATCTTCGGCACGCAGGATACGCCGGAAAAGCTGCGCGACGGCAGGCTCTGCACGCTCGCCTCGTCGCGGTATCCGCTCATCGAGTTTCCGTTCCACAACTACGGGCGCGAAGCGAGCGAGATCCTTGCGCGCGTGCTCTCTATGGGGCTGCGCCCCATTGTCGCGCACCCGGAGCGCTACCGCTACACGCAGGAGGAGCCGCGGCTTTTGAATCTCTGGGTGGATATGGGCTGCCTTTTACAGGTGAACCGGGGGAGCCTTCTCGGGCGCTTCGGCGCGCGGGAGGAGGCGCTGGGCCACAGCCTGATTGAGCGCGGCTTCGCCGCCTTTGTCGCAAGCGACGCGCACACGAGCGTAGTGCGTACCCCATGGATGCGCGACGTGCAGGAGCTGCTGCGGCGCGAATATTCGCCGCGCACGGCGCAATTGCTCCTTCAGGAGCACGCGGAGAAGGTCCTCCGCAACGAAACGATCGAAATGGACGAACCGGACTGGTTCGATTAAGGGAGAAATGAAACGTGGGAGCTAAGGGAAAGAAGGCACTTTTGGCGCTGGTGCTGCTCTGCTGCGCGGCCTTTGCCGCGTTCCAGTATCTGAGCCGCCAGCGCATCGACCGCGAGCCGCCGCAGATCACCATGGCGCAGGACGAGCTGAGCCTGTCGGTGAAGGACCCGCAGGAAAAGCTGCTCGAGGGCGTCAGCGCGACGGACGCGCAGGACGGCGACGTGACGGATTCGCTCGTGGTGGAATCCGTGCGCGGGATCGTATCGGACAAGCGCTTTACGGTGACGTATGCCGCCTTTGACGCGGCAGGCAACGTGACCAAGGCGCAGCGGACGGTCTGCTACACGGATTATACGTCGCCGCGCTTCGTGCTCACCGCGCCGCTCATCTTCCATGAGGGCGCGTCGCTCGATGTGTTCGCGCCGCTCGGCGCGAAGGACGTGTTCGACGGCAGCCTCAAAGACCGCATCAAGGGCACGCTCGTGAGCGGCGAGTCCCAGGTCTCGCAGGCGGGGAACTACACCGTTGAGTTCCGCGTAACCAACAGCCTTGGCGATACCTCGTACCTCACCGCGCCCGTGCAGGTCCTGCCCGCCGGAAGCAGCGGCGCGGAGCTTGAGCTGTCAAGCTATATTACTTACCTCAAGAAGAACGCAGATTTTGTTCCGGAGTACTATTTGAAGGACCTTGTCGTCAACGGGCAGACCGTTTCGCTGGGCAACGCCGGCACGCCGTCGGTCTCATCGAACGTTGACATGACGAAAAGCGGGACCTACTGGGTGGATTTCACAGTGCCCTACGGGCAGTACACCGCCCGCACAAGACTTCTGGTCGTGGTGGAGGATTGAGCATGGCTGAAGAGAAAATGACAGAGCAGGAAGGGCAGATCGAGCTTTTGTCCTTCGACCCGGTCGTGGCCGTGCTCGACGTGCTGCGGCGCTGGTATCTCATCGCGGCGGTCGCGCTGATCGCGGCGCTGGGCGTCTACACGGCGACAGAGCTGACCTACGAGCCGCAGTACACGACGGAGACGACCTTCGTCGTGTCCATGCAGGAAAGCTCGGCGTCGGTCTTTCAGAATCTTTCGGCCACGAGCAACCTTGCCTCGATGTTTTCCGAGGTGCTCAACAGCTCGCTTCTGCGAAAGACCGTAAACGCCTCGCTCGACGGCGAGGTCTTTACCGGGAGCATCACGGCAAACGCCATCGCGGAGACGAACCTTCTGACGATGCGCGTGACCGACAGCGACCCGCGTGTCGCCTTCCTTGCGACAAAGGCGATCATCGAGCACCATTCCGAGGTCTCCTCTCAGGTGATGGGCGACATCGTGCTCGAGGTTCTGCAGCAGCCGCGCGTGCCGGGCGCGCCGTCGAATCCGATGCGCGCGCTGAGCAACGCCAAAAAGGCAGCGCTGCTCAGCGCGGTGGGTATGTGCGCGCTGCTCGCAGCCATCTCCCTGATGCGCGACACCGTGCGCAGCACGCAGGAGGCCCGGCGCAAGCTCGACTGCCGCGTCCTCGCGGAGGTCCGGCACGAGCGCAAGTACCGCACGCTGCGCTCCTTCCTGCGGCATAAAAAGACCAGCATCCTCATCACAAATCCGCTGACATCGTTTTCCTACACTGAGACCGTCCGCACGCTGCGCCGCAAGATCGAGCAGCACATGCCCGACGGCGGCAAGGCCATTTTAGTGACGAGCGTGCTCGAAAACGAGGGCAAATCGACCGTCGCGGTCAACCTCGCGCTTTCGATCGCGCAGAAGCGGCGGCGCGTGCTGCTGCTGGACTGCGACCTGCGCAAGCCCGCCTGCTGCAAAATACTGAGCTTCCCGTGGACGGGGAGCGGCACGGCGGACGCCGCGCGCGCTTCCATCGCGCCGCAGGAGGCCGTGCAGACCTATGCCGAGGGGCAGACGCTCGACCTTCTTCTTGAGGGCCGCGCCGTGCGCAGCTCCGCGGAGATCGCGGGCTCGGACGGCATGGCGAAGCTCGTTGCCTGGGCGAAGGCCAACTACGACGTTGTCATCATGGATACGCCGCCCATGTCCGCCGGTCCCGACGCTGAGAGCCTTGCGGACCTTGCCGATGCGGCGGTGCTGATCGTGCGCCAGAACCAGACCGAGGCCAAGCACCTCAACGCCGCGCTCGACGTGCTGCACGCCTCGAACGCGAAGGTGCTCGGCTGCGTGCTCAACGACTGCCGCGAGTCTCTGCTTTCCGAACAGGGCAACTACGGCTATGGCTATGGCTATGGACATTATGGAAAATACGGCAGGTATGGCCGCTATGGCGCTTACGGCGCGCAGAAGAACGAACAGTGACGGAGAGCGAGCAGGGAATGGACAACAACACAACAAATGAAGTGAAGATCGCAGGCATCGACCTGCGGACGCTGCTGGGCGACGGATTCCGTATGCTGCGGCGCACGGTCGCGCTGTTCGCGGCGCTGGCGGTCGTCTGCACCGGCGCGCTGTGTCTGCGCGTCTACCGCTCGTACCGGCCCATGTACCGCGCGAGCGCGACCTTTACGGTCTACGTGACGAACGCACTGCAATCGGAGATCCGCAGCTACAACACCGCGACGGCCGAGCAGATGGCCAAAACGTTTCCCTATATCCTGACGAGCGGCGCGCTGAACGAGAGCGTGATGCGTGACCTCGGGATCAGCGCCATGCCGGCGGTGTCGGCCTCGGTGCTGAACAACACCAATATCTTTACGCTGACCGTCACCTCCGGCGACCCACAGCTTGCCTATGACGTGCTGGGCGCGGTCATCGAGCACTATCCGGATGTTGCTGAGTTCGTGGTCGGACCGACCGTGATGAACCTCCTTGACGAAAGCGGCGTGCCGCAGGAGCCGTTCAACCAGCGCGACTATCGCGCGGCGGTCAAGCAGGGCGTCCTCATCAGCGCGCTGATCTGGGCCGCGGCGGCGTTCGCGCTCGCCTCGCTGCGCTCGACCGTTCACAATGAGGAGGAGCTGCGCGAGGTGCTCAGCCTGCGCACGCTCGGCGTTCTTCCGGCGGTGCGCGGCGTCGGCAAGGACCGCGGCGCGCGCCCGCGCTTTGACGGCGGGGCAGAGTACTCGGGCTTTTCCGAGTCCGTGCGCCTTCTTCGCATGCGCACGGAAAAGGAGATGCGCGAGCGAGGGATGAAGGTCCTGCTTGTTTCGAGCGCCACGTCCGGCGAGGGAAAAACGACCGTCGCCATCAACCTTGCCATGGCCCTCGCGGCCAAGGGCAGGCGCGTGCTGCTGGCGGACTGCGACCTGCGCAACCCATCGGTCGCGGGCGGCTTTGGCATGGAAAACAGCACGGGCCTTGTCGAGTGCCTGAACGGCAAGGTGACCTATCAGGACATCCTGCGCCCGGCCGAGCAGGAAAATCTCTATCTCGTCTTTGCCGGCCAGCCGAGCGACAACGCCTCGGAGCTTCTGGCAAAGCCGGAGTGCCGCAATTTTATCGAGGCCTGCCGCAAGGTGTTTGACTATGTCATCCTCGACACGCCGCCCGCGGCGCTGCTCGCGGACGCGAGCGAGCTTGCCGTGCTGGCGGACGGCGCGCTGATGACCGTGCGGCAGAACTACGCCTCTCGCGCGCAGATCATGGAGGGGGCGCAGGTCCTTTCCGACAGCCGCCTGCCGATCCTCGGCAGCGTGCTGAACTATGCCGCTTCGCGCTCGCCCTACGGCGGGTATTACGGCTATGGCTACGGCGGTTACGGCCGGGCCTACGGAGAAAAGAAGGAACCGGCGGAGAACTGACCTCTCCGCTCGTCCGGAATGAGGTGGACCATGGAAGAAAAAAGCAAAAAGGTGGACAGGGCGCTTGAAAAGCGCGTGCTGGCGCTGATCCTGCTGGACTATCTTGCGGTCAATCTGTCGGCGCTCGGCGCGCTGCTGGTCCGCTTCGAGCTGAGTATCAACTCGCTGGCGGAATCCGGCTTTGTGGAGGCGTATCTCAGGATCGCGCCCATCTACTCGGCGGCAGCCATCCTGATCTTTATGCTCTGCCGCCTGTACCGCAGCCTGTGGCAGTACGCCAGCATCGATGAGCTGCGCTACATCACGGTCGCCGCCGTGCTGGCGACGGTGCTCGAGATGGCGGTCAGCGCCCTGATGGGCGTTTATCTGCCGCGTAGCCTGCCGATCCTGAACCTGCTGTTCCTGTTCCTCTCGCTCACGCTGATCCGCTACTCCTATCGCATCGCGCGCCGCTTTTTTCACCGGCGTACCGCATCGCTGCGCCGCACGATACTCATCGGCGCGGGCGCGGCGGGCGCGATGGTGCTGCGCGAGCTCAAGCGCAGCCCGCACAGCGAGAACGAGATCGTCTGCGTGATCGACGATGACCCCGGCAAAAAGCACACGCTGCTCGCGGGCGTAACAGTCGTGGGCGGGCGCGAGTGCATCGAGCAGGCCGTGGAGCAGTTCAGCGTGTCTGACATCATCTTCGCCATTCCGACCGCTTCACGCAGCGATACGCGCCAGATCATCGAGATCTGCCAGCGCACGGGCTGCAAGCTCCAGATCCTGCCGGGCCTTTACCAGCTGGCAAGCGGCCAGATCAGCGCCAAACAGATCCGCAACGTGCAGGTCGAGGACCTGCTCGGCCGCGACAAGGTGCAGACCAATCTTTCCGAGATCGTGGGGTACTTCCGCGGCAAGACCGTGCTCGTCACGGGCGGCGGCGGCTCCATCGGCAGCGAGCTGTGCCGCCAGATCGCGCGCCTTGCGCCGAAAAGGCTCATCATCTTTGATATTTACGAAAACAACGCCTATAACATCCAGCAGGAGCTGCACTACACCTGCCCGGAGCTTGATCTCGTCACGCTGATCGGCTCCGTGCGCGACCGGGCGCGCATCGAATCGGTGTTCGCCCAGTACCGCCCGCAGGTCGTGTGCCACGCAGCGGCGCACAAGCACGTGCCGCTGATGGAGGACAGCCCGAACGAGGCCGTGAAGAACAACATCTTCGGCACGCTCAACACCGCGCGCGCCGCCGACCGCTACGGCGCGGAGGCCTTCGTCCTCATCTCGACGGACAAGGCCGTGAACCCGACGAACGTGATGGGCGCTTCCAAGCGCGTGTGCGAGATGATCGTGCAGGTGATGGGCCAGCGCTCGAAAACGCGCTTTGCCGCCGTGCGCTTCGGCAACGTCTTGGGCTCGAACGGCAGCGTGATCCCGCTGTTCAAGTCGCAGATCGAGCACGGCGGACCCGTGACCGTGACGCACCGCGACATCATCCGCTACTTTATGACGATCCCGGAGGCGGTGTCGCTCGTGCTGCAAACCTGCTGCTATGCCAAGGACGGTGAAGTATTTGTCCTTGACATGGGCGAGCCGGTCCGCATCGACGATCTGGCCCGCAACATGATCCGCCTCTCGGGCTTTGAGCCGGACGTGGATATTCCCATCGTGTACACGGGCCTGCGCCCGGGCGAGAAGCTCTTTGAAGAGCTGCTGATGACCGACGAGGGCCTCGACAAAACGGCCAACGAGCTCATCTTCGTTGGCCACTTCAACGACTTTGACCGCAATGTGCTGCTCTCGCAGCTCGACGAGCTGGCCGAGGCCAGCAGCCGCAACAGCGGCGAGATCCGGGCACTTCTGCAAAAGATCGTACCGACCTACCATCCCGCCAGGGTGCAGGCGAGCGCACCGGAGGCGGGGAACAAAAAAGACCGCAAGCCGGCAAGGGTGCCGGTCGCGGCAGCGGGGGTGATCCAATGAGCGTTTTATTGACCGGCGGCGCGGGCTTCATCGGCTCGCACACGGCCGCGGAGCTGGCCGCGGCAGGCGAGCAGATCGTGCTCGTCGACGACTTTTCAAACAGCGACCGCTCTGTTGTGGAGCGCCTGCACGAGCTGACGGGGCAGGATATCCTGTGCTACGCCGCCGACGCAGGGGACAGGGACGCGATGGAGCGCGTCTTTTCCGAGCAGGAGATCGACGCGGTGATCCACTTTGCCGGCAGCAAGGCCGTCGGCGAGTCGGTGCGCGAGCCGCTCAAGTACTACCGCAACAACCTCGGCAGCACGCTGACGCTGCTCGAGGTCATGGCACGCCACGGCTGTAAGCGCATTGTTTTCAGCTCGTCGGCCACCGTGTACGGCGGGGAGAACGCCGTGCCGTTCACGGAGAGCGCCAAAACCGGCGGCTGCACGAATCCCTATGGCCGCACGAAGTACTTCATCGAGGAAATCCTGCGCGACGCGGCGATCGCCGATCCCACGCTCAGCGTGGTGCTGCTGCGCTACTTCAACCCCATCGGCGCGCACGAGAGCGCGCTGATCGGCGAGCGGCCGAACGGCATCCCGGATAACCTGATGCCCTACATTACGCAGGTGGCCGCGGGCGTGCGCGACAAGCTGCACGTTTTCGGCGACGATTATCCGACGCCAGACGGCACCGGCGTGCGCGATTACATCCACGTGACGGACCTCGCGCGCGGACATGTGGCGGCACTGCGCTATGCGCGCGCCCACGCGGGGACGGAGGTATTCAACCTCGGGACCGGGAAGGGGACGAGCGTCCTCGAGCTGGTCCAGGCCTTCGAGCGCGCAACCGGCGTGCACGTGCCGTATGCGATCGACGCGCGGCGTCCCGGCGACATCGCCGAGTGCTACGCGGACGTAGACAAGGCATCCCGCGTGCTCGGCTGGCGCGCAGAGAAAACCGTGGAGGACATGTGCCGCGACTCCTGGCGCTGGCAGTGCCGCTGCGCGGAAGAGGACAGGGCCTGATCTTCACTGATAAAAGGGAGCAGACAAGTAATTTTACTTGCCGCTCATTTTTTGCGCTTTCGCCGGGAATTTCAACGGCTGCCGGGCGCTGCTTTGCCGCGTTTTGTGCATTTTGTTGCAGAAAATACATTATTTCCTGTAATGCTCATGTTCCATCATGAATATCAATCGACTTTTTCAATGGCTTTGTTGACGTGATACAGTTAAGCCGCTGAGAAACACCGAAATTTATGCAGTTTGATTGCTTTTTTACCTTACAATACCACTCTTCATCGGAATATTCCCTTAACGTTTCAACTGTCGATAATTGACAGTTGAAACGGCGTCATGATACCTTTATAGGTAAGCTCGCCAATCAGGGAGAAAATCTATATTCAGAAAGGAACGCATAAACAAGAATGAAGAAAGCAATCGGCAAACGACTGCTCGCTCTTCTTCTGGTCGTGCTGATGCTGTGTCCGCAGACATACGCATCAGTTGCCAATGACCTGAACGGTCACTGGTGCCGGACGGAGATCGAGACATTTCTGAACAAGGGGCTGGTCCAGGGATATCCCGACGGCAGATTCCGCCCCGACGCGACTGTGACAAGGGCGGAGTTTATCCGCATGGTCAACAGCGCGTTTGGCTTTGTCCGCGAAGGGACCAAGACCTTCACGGACGTGAACGCAGACGACTGGTACAGCGCCGATCTGGCGGCTGCCGCAAGGACCGGATGGTTCAGCGGCATGCCCGACGGCTCGGCCATGCCGGAAGCGACCATCACCCGTCAGGAGGCTGCAAAGCTGCTGGTGAGCATGCTGGGCGAGAGTCGCCCGGGCAGCTTTGTCATGTTTACGGACGGCCAGCAGGTTGCCGACTGGGCGCGCGACTACGTGGAGACCGCCGGTGCGCTCGGCATCATTGAGGGCTTCCCCGACAGGACCTTCCGCCCGGCCAGATCGCTGACCCGCGCGGAGACCATTAAGATGCTCAGCAACATCGCCCGCCAGATCTACGCCTCCGCCGGTACCTACACCGACCGCGTGGACGGTAATGCGGTCGTCCTCTGCGACGGCGTTTCGCTGCGCGGTGTGGTCATCAAGGGCAACCTCTATGTTTCCGAGAGCTGCGCGGGCAGTCTGGATCTGACGGACACCACCGTTGAGGGCACCATCGTGATTCTCGGCAGCGCGAAGCGTACCGTCACGCTGCGCTCAAGCACCGTCAGCGAGATCCTGCTCCGTCCCGACGCGACGAACACAAAGATCGTCATCGAGAACGGCACGAAGGTCGATCTCATCACGGTCAACGCCCCCACGACCATCGAGGTCGGCAGAGGCGGCTATGTCAAGGAGATCCGCAACAACGCCGACGGCACAAAGATCTCGGGCGAGGGCACGGTGGACCTCATCGTCGCCAACGAGCCCACGATCGTACGCGGCAGCACTGTGGCCGCGGGCGGTACCGGCAAGATGACCGGCTCGGCCGGCAGCGGCAGCGCCGGCGGCGGCACGGTCCCCGCGCCTCAGCCCCCGGTGGAGGAGAAGTATGCCCTCACCGCCAAGGCCGACAAGGACAATTATAATATCAATGAAGAAAACCGCGTCTCCGGTCAGGTAACCAACAATGGCAAGGGCCTTTCCGGCGTGCAGGTGAGCATGGTGATCCGCTTCCTCGAAGAGGACGTCCGCGTGGCGCTGGATGAGACCATGAGCGCCGAGGACGGCAGCTTCGAATTCACCTTCGTCCTGCCGGATTCCTCCAAGGCGGGCGTTTATGAGATCCGCATCACCGCCGGCAAGCCCGTGCGGCAGAGCGTGGTCCAGCGCATCACCGTCATCGGTGAGGTCACCGTGGACAAGACCGAGCTCAAGGCCATGATCGACAAGGCCGAGAGCTATCAGCAGGATAAGTACACCTCCGATTCCTGGACCGTCCTGACCGGCGAGCTCGCACGCGCCAAGAGCGTTTACGAGAACACTTCCGCGACGCAGGCGGAGGTCGATGCGCAGACCGACGCACTGGCGCAGGCCATCGGCGCGCTGGTGCTCCGCGCGGACAAGACCGAGCTCAAGGCCGTCATCGACAAGGCCGAGAGCATTGATCGCAGCAAGTACACGCAGGAATCTCTCAAGGTGCTTGACGACGCCCTCGAAGCGGCAAAGGCCGTTTACGCGGACGACAACGCCACCAGCAAGGATGTTTCCAAGGCCGCGGCCAAGCTCCAGAGCGCACTCGACGCGCTGGAAGAGAAGGGCGCGATGGACGCCTACCTCATGCTCAACGGCAGCACCGCTCCTTCCGCCTACCGCGCGGTCAAGGGTGAGTCCGGCAGCTTCCCCAACGGCGGCGACAGCCTTGTCTGGCTGACCGACGGCGCCGGGACCGGCACGCTCAAGGTCACGGTCCGCTCCTCCGATGAGAGCGTTCTCAAGCCGAACGCCATCGCCGACGGCACGGTGAACGCCGCCATCACCGGCGCGCTGCTCAAGACCGGCAGCGTGGAGCTGACCTTCACGAGCACCTGGGGCACGGCAAGCCAGAGCGGCAAGCTGACTGTCACGGTCGTGAACGAAGCCACGGTTACCGCGCTGCGCGAGGCGATCAAAGCCGGTAACGCGCTCAGCGCCGAGGATTACAAGGAAGAAGGCTTTACAGCCTTTGCCGCCGCGCTGGCAAACGCGCAGGCCGCGCTCGACAATGTGTCCAGCACGGAAGCGCAGCTCACCGATGCACTGAATGCGCTGAACGCCGCGCGCGAAGCGCTCGTGAGCATCTATTGGAGTGATATCGCCGTCACCATCACCGAGCGCAACGGCACAGAAGCGCTGAGCGAGTACACCGTCTATCAGGGCGTGCAGACCACGCTCTGCGTCAACTCCGATACGGACCCCGACAAGATCAGCGAGTTCGTCTTTGAGGGCGACAGCGAGGGCGCGTTCGACTTTGACACCGGCGTTTGGAGCAGCGGCAGCAACCACAAGAACTTTGCCCTGTATGCAAACTATCTCGGCACCCACACGGCGAAGGTCACCGTCAAGTTCACCGACGGCACCTACACGGAAGCGAGCATCCGGATCACCGCCGTGGAAGCGGTCGATACCACCGAGCTCAAGAGCGCCATCAATACGGCTAAGACGCTCGTCGAGAGCAACTACAGCGAGGGCTGGGACGCCTTCCAGACCGCGCTGAGCGAAGCGCAGGCCGTCTACAGTCTGCGCATCACCACACAGGAGACCGTGGACGCCGCCGCGAAGAAGCTCAACGACGCCATGGCTGCGCTGGTCATCAAGCACGTCGATACGAGCAAGCTCGAGCTTGTGTGGTATCAGGGCACCTATTCCTCCACTGAGACGGTCCCCGAAACGGTCCACGCCGCCGTGGGCGACTGGCTGCCGTCGAGCGGCTTCTACTGGCTCAATGTCAAGGGCCTTGAAAAGGGGCAGGTGACCGTCGCCGGTATCGACGTCCGTTCCACGGACGACAAGGTCGTTACCATCAACCGCAGCACTGAGGGCGCGGCCAACACCTCTCCTTACATCTACCGCCAGAGAGTTGACCTCAAGGTCGTCGGCGAGGGCACGGCCACGATCACCGCGGCCGTTACGCTGGTGGACGGGACTGTCCATCAGGCGCCGTCCATCACCGTCACCACCGTGACCGATACCGACAAGGCCGCGCTGAACGCGCTCATCGCCAAGGCCGAGGCGCTGAACGAGAGCGATTACACCGCCGCGAGCTGGGCTGTCTTTGCGAAGGCCCTGAGCGACGCGAAGAGCGTCGCCGCCAACACGTCCGCCACGCAGGCTGCCGTGGATGAAGCCAAGGCCAATCTTCAGACCGCGATGGACGCGCTCGAAAAGGCCGCGGCGGCGGACAAGACCGCGCTGAACGCGCTCATCGCCAAGGCGGAAGCGCTTGATGAATCCGATTATACCGCTTCCAGTTGGAAGGCCATGCAGACTGCGCTGACGCAGGCCCGCACGGTCTACGCTGACAAGACCTCCACGCAGGAGCAGATCGGCACTGCCGCCAAGGCGCTGCAGGACAAGCTCGACGCGCTCGCCGGGCGTGCAAGTCTCAGCAATGTGACCGCGCGTCTGAACCTCGCCAAGAAGCTTGACGCGACGCTCTACACCGCCGCGAGCTGGGAAACGCTCCAGAAGGCCGTGACCGACGCGCAGCAGCTTGTCGATGCAGGCAGCGGCGACATCAAGGCCGTCAACGCCGCCTATGACGCGCTCACGAGCGCGATCTACAGCCTGCGTTGGGCCGATTCGGTCGAATTCAAGACGTTCGAGCACGCGCCCGAGTTCGTTTACGGCGCTGAGTATGGCAGCGCATTCTTTGCGGACAAGAACGCAAAGGAAACCTTCATGGAGAACGGAACCGAGTGGGAATCCGATCTGGACGGAAGCCAGTACCGCATGATCCTCGGCGGCGCTGCCGTGGTCGATTTTACGAGCAAAAACAACTGGTTCTATTCCGCACTGGTCAATCTCTCCGTTGACGAGACCTCCGCTGCGCTGCTGGCGCAGGGCGAAACGCTTGTGATCGAGACCTCCGACGATTTCGGCACGACCATCAAGAGCCGCTACCTCGCGTACCTTGCCGTGAACGACGGTCTTGACCGCACGGCGCTGCACGCCGCGGTCGAGAGCACCCGCGGCCTTGCCGAGGCGGACTACACCGCCGAGCAGTGGCTCGCCGTGCAGAACGCGCTGACGCAGGCCCGCAAGGTCTACGCCGACAAGACCTCCACGCAGGAGCAGATCGACGCTGCCGCCAAGGCGCTCAGCGAAGCCGTCGCCAATAAGAGCGGCAGCACGCCGGCGGGGGAGATCAAGGACATCGGGCTTACGTATGGTGGTTACGGCGCGTTCAGCATTCTGGGCAAGCCCGGCGAGTATTCTGACGCCTATTTCCAGATCGTTGCCGGTGAATACGCAACAAACCTCACCGATATGTGCGGCTACAATACAAACGATTGGATGTCTAACGGCTATGCCAACGCACAGAATCCCGACAAGATGTGGGAATACATCAAGGCCAACTGCAAGCAGGGCGACAAGTATGTGGTCACCATCAAGCTGTATCATTATAATGAGGACACCGGCGAATTCACGCCCTATCTCGTGGATGGGAAGCAGGTCGAATTCCTGGTCTACGTAACGGAATGATCAGATCGTTTCTCATGCCGGACGGGGATTTTCCCCGTCCGGCAGAGGAGGATCCGGAAGTAAAGGAGCTTTTTTGCTTATGAAACGAACGATCTCGGCGCTTCTGGCGGTGCTGACGACGCTGATGCTCTGGGTCCAGCCGGCCCAGGCCGCGGAGCAGCCGCTGGAGGTCTCGCTGAAGACCCCAATCGAAAAGATCACCACCCGCCACATTCAGGAGCTGGAGCTCAGCGTGAAAAACAGCGAGAACCAGCCCCGCGAGGTCCGGCTGGTGATGGCGCTCGCGGACTACAAGGGCAATGTGTTCAGCCGCGCCGTCTCCCAGCTCACGCTCAAGGAGAAGGGGAGCGACTCCGTCAAGGAGCACCTCAAGATCCTGCCCAAGGCGTATGAGGTCCGCGTGTTCGCGGAGGATACGTCCGGCAAGGTCCTCTCCAACACCATCCGCCTGCCCATCGAGGGCGGCTATTCCGTCAAGGACATCGCCTCCATCAAGGAGATCCAGTCCACGGTGCCGCAGTGGTCCACGTTCACCATGCCGGAGATGGTCGAAGCCACCATGTACACCGGCGAGGTCGAGTATGTCGCCGTCCAGTGGGCGAGCAAGCCCGACATGACCAGGCCCGGCATCTACCGCATCCGCGGCAAGGTCTCAAACTCCCAGGTCGAGGCGTGGCTGGTCGTAACGGTCCTTGCCGCCGACCAGATCACGAAGGTCAACGACATCAAGGTCACGGTGGAGCAGGGCGCGCGCTTCACGCTGCCCGTCGCCGTCCCGGCGGAGATGCGCAGCGGCCGCACGGACTTCATCCCCGCCGTCTGGGACAAGACGGCCGACACCTCGAAAACCGGCACCTTCACCTATCAGGGCAAAGCCGCCGGCGGCAAGAAGCTGACGTTCACGCTCACCGTGCAACCCGTGAACGACAGCGCCGTCTATTCCTTCCGCGATGAAGAAGTTGGCTCGGTCATCGCCGAAACGCTCGGCTGCTCTGTGAGCGCGGTCACGCGCGGCAAGCTCAAAACGCTCACCGAGCTCGATCTTTCCTACACCGGCAGCGAGAGCCTTGAGGACCTGCGTTACTGCACGGGGCTGAAAAAGCTGACGATGTGGATGACCGACAGCAGCGACCTTTCTCCGCTGGCCGATCTTCCGCTGCAGGAGCTGGACCTCTACGCCTGCTCGAACATCAAGAGCATCGCGCCCATCGCGAACCTCGCGTCCCTTCGCACGCTCAAGCTCAACGTCTCCGGCGTGACGGATTATTCTCCCACCGCGGCGTACTACAGCAAGCTCACGACCAAGGACTTTACGCTCTCGCTGCTCTCTGCCGACTCCGAGGGGCACATCGACCTGACGGTCACGGCGGGCAAGGCCTATGAGCTGCCCTTCGAGATCCGCCTTGCCGACGGCAGCTACGACCGCGTGGACTGGAACGTGCGCGAGATCCCCGCGCAGGAGGAGGGCTCGCTGACCATCGAGGGCACGGCCATGCTGACGGGGAAGAAGATCACCGTGGACTGCACCGTCGCCGAGCGCGAGGACTACGCGATCACCTGGCACGACGAGGCGCTGGAAAAGGGCGTGCGCAAGGCCATCGACAAGCCCTACGGCACGATCTACTATTCCGACGTGAAGTATTTGCAGGAGCTCGACTGCTTCGCGCTGGGCATCCGGTCCTTACAGGACCTTGAGCACATGCGCAACCTCACGTACCTCGGCGTGGCCGCCAACTACCTTGACGACAGCCAGTGGCAGTACGTGAAGCACCTGACGAAGCTCGAGTACCTCGACGTCGCCATGAACCAGTTCACCTACATCCCCTCCGGCATCTTTGACGGCATGAGCAATCTCAAGGAGCTCTGCGCCGACGAGAACCGCATCACCCGCATCGAAAAGGGCGCGTTCTTCGGCCTCGAGCACCTTGAAAACCTGCTGCTCGAGGATAACCCCAACCTCAAGGACATCAGCGAAGCAAAGACCATCACCTATCTCAAGGCCCTGATGATCCGCAACACGCAGGTCAGCGATATCAGCTTCATCGCCGGTATGAACGACTTTGAAGAGCTCTGGGCCGACAACTGCCCCATCTCTGATATCTCCTGCCTGAGCGGCAAGACCAAGCTTTACCGCATCCATCTCGACAACGACAAGAACGAGGGCAAGATTACGGATATCTCCTGCCTGAGCGCGGCAAAGGACCTCTACTGGCTCGAGCTCAGCGGTCACCAGATCACGGATATCTCCGCGCTGAACGGCAAGACGAAGCTCATGCACCTTGAGCTCGACAACAACCAGATCAGCGATATCTCGCCGCTGTCCCAGTGCCGTTCGCTTGAGCGCGCGTTCCTCAAAAATAACCGCATCACGAGCGTCGAGCCGCTTGCAAAGCTCACCACGCTCACGAGCCTTTATCTCCAGAACAACCGCATCACCGACGTCACGCCGCTCGCGGGACTCAAAAACCTCAAGAATCTCTATCTCTCCGGCAACTCCATCACCGATTACTCCCCGCTCAAGTACATCTATCCTCAGCTGATCGGCAAGGATTTCTATGTGTGACCGCCGGAGAAAGGAAGGGAACAGGCTTACCATGAAGTTCATGAAACGAATCACGAGCGCGGCGCTGGCGCTCCTTCTGACGATCTCCTGCGTCACGCTCAACGCGCAGGCGGCGGAAGGGAACAGCAGCGATAAGGCGCTCTCCAAGATGCGCGATCTCGTGCTGCAGGAGGATGTCAAGGACACCGAGCAGCAGCCCGCCATCCCGGACGACGAGATCGTTGAGCTCATCGTCGAGATGAAGAGCGCGGCAGGCGTGGACCGCGCCAGGACGCAGTCCGCCGCGGAGGCGGCGGAGGATCAGGCCCTGATGGAGCAGGTCAGAAGCTCGCAGGAGGGCTGCATCCGCTCAATCATGGAGATCGATAAGGACGCCGTCATCCTGCACCGCTACAGCCTGCTGGTCAACGGCTTCAGCGTCCGCACCCGCTACAGCAGCAAGGCAAAGATTGAAAAGCTGTCCGGCGTCGCCTCCGTCGTGCTTGCCAACCAGTATGACCGCGCCGTGGCCGATACCGACACGCTCGGCGCGGCCGTGCAGACGGCGCAGCAGTCCAAGCTCGACGGCCGCGGCACCGTGGTCGCCGTGGTGGACTCGGGCATCGACTACAACCACAAGGATATGGTCCTCTCTCCGGGCGTCGAGGGCAAGCTCAGCCGTGCGGACGTGAGCGCCATCAAGGCGGGCAACCCCCAGCTCAAGGGCAGCTACTTCACCGAAAAGGTCCCCTACGGCTATAACTACGCCGACAAGGACAACAACGTCATCGACACCGCCGTCGAGGACTCTGCCTACAACCACGGCATGCACGTCGCCGGTATCATCGGCGCGAACTGCCAGAGCCAGAGCGAGATCGACGCCTACAAGGGCGTGCGCGGCGCGGCCCCGGAGTGCCAGCTGCTCGCGATGAAGATCTTCTCCAACACGCCGAACGTTGCGGCCAGCGAGGCGGACATCATCGCCGCCATCGAGGATTCCGTGGCGCTGGGCGCGGACGTCATCAACCTGAGCATCGGTCTGAGCGCCGGCTTCCATAACGATGAGAACGGCCAGCAGAGAGCCATCAAGGCCGCCCGCGAGGCGGGCGTGATCGTGGTGGCTGCCGCCGGCAACGGCGCGGTCGCCCCGTACCAGCAGGCCTCCGACACGCAGACCCACCCCAACTACAGCTCCGTCATCGACACCGGCACCGTCGCCGAGCCGGGACTGAGCGAGGACACCATCCAGGTCGCGTCCATGGATAACTCCGGCCGCGTGGTCTGGCAGCTGACCGCCTCGCTGAACGGTCAGAGCCGCGGCGTGTTCCCGTATGTGCCCAACGACTCCGATGCGTCCGCGCTCAAGAGCAGCTATCCCATCGTGGACTGCGGTCTCGGCACGGCGGAGGAGCTCAACGGCAAGGACCTCACCGGCAAGGTCGCGCTCATCCTGCGCGGCAAGATCGAATTCTCTGAGAAAAAGCGCAATGCGGAGGAGCACGGCGCAGCCGCGGTCATCATTTACAACAGCCAGGGCAACGAGGCCTTCCTCGACTACACCTCGTCTGACGACGATCTGAGCATCCCGGCGCTGTTCATGCGCTATTCCGACGGCGTGAAGCTGAGCGCTCTGGCAAAGTCCGGCGCGAAGGTCACCTTCAACGGCGATCCCGTGTCGCTGCCGCTGTCGTTCAGCGGGATGTCCTATTTCAGCTCCCGCGGCCCCGCGTCCGACCTGACGTTCAAGCCCGACGTGACGTCGGTGGGCGGCTATGTGTGGTCCACCATCGGCGGCAACGGCTACCAGACGATGTCCGGCACGTCCATGGCCTGCCCGAACGTCGCCGGTATGGCGGCGCTGATGGTTCAGCAGCTCAACGAGCAGGGGAGCGAGGTCTCCGACCCCACCGCCTATGTGAAAGCGGCGCTGATGAACACCGCCCGGCCGCTGCAGGACGAGAGCGGTTCGCTCTATTCGCCCCGCGCGCAGGGCGCCGGTGTCGCCGATCTCTCAGCGGCGCTCAGCAATACCGTCACCGTCACGGTGGACGGCAAGCCCTATATTGAGCTCGGCGAGATGGGCGGCACGAGCCGCACCGTGAAGGTCCAGCTGCGCAACAACGGCACGGAAACGCTCAAGTACCGCACCGCAGCTGAGGGGATGAGCGCTTCGAGCGTCCGCTTCAGCGCGGACGTCGTGTCCGTGGCCCCCGGCCAGACGGCGGAGGTGAACGTGACCATCTATGCCGTCGGCGAAAAGAACAGCTTTGTCGAGGGCTTCCTTCGCTTCCTGCCCTCCGGCGGCAGCCAGAGCGAGCTGAGTCTGCCGTACATGGGCTTCTACGGCGACTGGGGCGCGATGCAGGTCATCGACGATCCGCTCTATGAAGAGGAGAGCACCGTTTACGGTCTGACGAGCCTTTACACGGTCGTCAATCTGGGCCTTGTCTCCCAGCTCGTGCCCCTCGGCGGCAGCGACAAGGAGAAGATGACCGACTACTTCGCCATCAACCCCAGCGACAGCGATTCCTACACGAACGTCATCCCCGAGGTCTCGTTCCTGCGCAACGCGAAGAACGTCACCATCGACGTGACGGACGAGAGCGGCAAGGTCGTGCGCGTGATCGACCAGCAGGACTTTGTGCGCAAGGAAGTCCCCATCGAGCAGAATATCCTTGCCGAGGTGAACTTCAACTGGGTCTGGTACGGCACGACCTACAATAAGACCACGGGCCGCAGCGAGTCTCTGCCCGAGGGCCAGTACTACATGAACGTGCGCGCCTATGCCGACGCAAAAAACGCCAATCAGCAGACGCTCACCATGCCTGTGAAGATCGACCAGACGGTTCCGACCGTGTCGGCGACGCCGGTATTTATGCGCGGCAGCAGCTTCCAGGTCGAGATCTCGGCCAAGGACCTCGGCGTGGTGGATTCCGGCATCAAGAACTTCGTCTTTCTCGTGGACGGCGAGGCCTACCGTGACGCCGAGGGCAGCGCCGTGTTCGAGCTCAAGCCGAACGACGCGGGCAGCTACCTCATGACCTTCAGCCTTAAAGACGGCAATACCAACGCCGTGCACACCGTCGATATCGGCGTGACCGACCATGCCAACAACATGGGTGCGACGCGCGTGTACGCCTTTGATACGAGCGCTTCGAAGCTGAACGTCACGGCGGACAAGCAGACCTACGCCCCTGGCGAGAGCATCGGTCTCAAGTGCAGCTGGACCGACGGCACGACGGGCGCTAAGGTCGCGAAGTATCAGGTCTACGCCGAGAGCTTCAATAACCTGCTCGGCACGATGGACGGCCCCGAGGGCCGCGTGCCGGCCATGCTCCCCGTGGGCAGCTGGCTCATCATCGTGCAGGCGCTGGGCAGCGACGGCAGGGTCATCGACACCAACTACACGCTCGTGCGCGTAGATGGCAGTCAGGCGGATGAAAATCTGTTCTTCAAGCAGAAGACCAGCAGCGACCACCTTGAAAACGGCAAGAGCTTCACCGCCTCCATTCAGGCCGCGAACCTCGGCAGCTCCGGCGCGAACGCCGCGCTGATCCTCGCCCTGTACGACAGCGATATGCGCATAGTGGACTGCGTGTCCGTAGAGCGCGCCGTTGCCGCCGGCAAGACCGAAACGCTTTCGGCCACGCTGAGCGTCCCCGCCTCGGGCAGCTACAGCGCAAAGATCATGGTCTGGAACAACCTGAGCGATATGGAAAGCCTGACGCCCTGCACCTGGATCAGCATGCGCTGATCCGGGTCCGCCGGGCCGGGAAAGAAAGGAGATCATATGAGTAATTTCAGCAGCGGAGAGACGCTCCGCTTCGTGGACCGCAGAAACACGAACAGCAACAAGTGGGATGGACTCAAGGACATGTACGGCACCGCGGACCTGCAGGCAATGTGGGTGGCGGACATGGACTTTCAGGCCCCGCAGTGCGTGCGCGACGCGCTGAGCGCTTACCTTGCGCAGGGCGTGTTCGGCTATTACAAGGTCCCGCAGTCCTACTTTGAAGCCTTCATGCAGTGGGAAAAGGACGTGCACGGCTACAGCGTGCAGCGCGAGTGGGTCCGCGTCACGCCGGGCGTTGTGCCGGCGATCAACTGGTTCTTGCAGTCGATGACCCAGCCGGGCGACGAGATTCTCGTGCTCACGCCGGTCTACTATCCGTTCATGGACGCTGTGAAGAACAACGAGCGCAGGCTGGTGTGCTGCGATCTCGTCAACGAGAACGGCCGCTATACCATCGACTTTGCCGCCCTTGAGGATACGCTGCGCGCGCATCAGGTCAGGGCCGCGGTCCTCAGCTCGCCGCACAATCCCGTCGGCAGGGTCTGGACGCGCGAGGAGCTTAAAAAGCTTTTGGACCTTCTGCGCAAGTACGGCGTCTTCGTCATCTCGGACGAGATCCATCAGGACATCGTCTTTGAGGGCAGCACGCACGTTCCGTCCGCGACAGCGGGGGACTACGACGATATGCTCGTCACGCTGACGGCCGCGACAAAGACCTTCAACCTCGCGGGATTGCAGAACTCCCTGATCGTCATCCCGGACAAGACGATCCGCGCCCGCTTCGATGCCTATCTTAAAAAGATCCGCATCACGCCGAGCAACCCCATGGGCTATATCGCCGTGGAGGCCGCCTATCGCGGCGGCGCGGCATGGGCGAAGGAGTGCCGCCGCCAGATCTATGAGAACTTTGAGCTTCTGCGCGATACGCTTGCCGCGCGTGCGCCGAAGGCGGTCGTTTCGCCGCTCGAGGGCACCTACCTCATGTGGGTGGACCTCGGCGCCTACGTGAAGGCGGAAGAGATGAAGGACTTCATGGAGCGGCGCTGCGGCCTTGCCGTGGACTACGGCGAGTGGTTCGGCGGCGAGCGCTTCGGCACCTTCATCCGCCTGAACCTCGCGACCTCGCGCGAGCTGGTGCAGGCCGCGGCAGACAAGCTCTGCGCGGCGCTGGAGCAGTGCTGAAAAAGCAGCAAAAAAACCTCCCGAGCGATTCGCTCGGGAGGTTTTTTGATCGTTTGCAGCGCCTTACATGCTGGTGTAATGGCTGGGGTCGCGCGGCAGGCAGAGGTCGAGGATCAGGCCCACGACGAACACGCCCGCGACCATGTTGCCGGCAAAGATATCGCCGATGAAGCCCGGCAGCTCGTTGAAGAAGCCATCGACCTGCGTCACGCCCACGCCAAGGCAGATGGACGTCGCCGCGATGAGGGTGTTGCGCTGGTCCATGCCCGCGTCGTGCATCATGCGCACGCCGGACATCATGATCGAGCCGAACATGATGACGGTGCAGCCGCCGAGCACGCAGTCGGGCAGCGTCGTAAAGAATGCGCCGATGGGTGGGAACAGACCGCCGAGGATCATCGCCAGCGCGCCGAACATGATGGTGAAGCGGTTGACGACATGGGTCATGGAAATGAGGCCGACGTTCTGGCTGAACGACGTGATGGGCGAGCAGCCGAACACACCGCCGGAGAGCGCGGAGGCAAAGCCGTCAACGCACAGCGAGCCGGAGATCTCCTCGGCCGTGATGTCGCGGCCAAGGCCGCCCTTGCAGCAGGCGGTGGTGTCGCCGATGGTCTCGACCGCGGAGACGATGAACACCAGGCAGAACGACAAGATCGCGCCGGGCTGGAACTGCGGCTTGAAGGCGAACAGCTGCGGCACGGCGATCACGCCGAGCTCGCGGATGGTATCGCCCATGGCGGCAAAATCGACCATGCCGAAGAAGATCGAAACGACATAGCCCACGACCATGCCGAGCAGAACGTAGAGCTGCTTGGCGACGCCCTTGAGCATGGTATGGAAGATGAGCGCGGCGGCAAGCGTGATGGTGGCGACGAGCAGGTTCTGCCACGAGCCGAGCGGATACGCTGACGAGGAGCCGAACGAGGAAACGCCGACATTCAGGATGCTCAGGCCGATCGAAACGACCACGCAGGCCGAGACGATGGGGGAGATGATCCTGCGCCAGTACTTCGCCGTCAGGCCGAGCACCCCCTCAAAGCAGCCGCCGACGATGATCGCGCCGACCATGATGCCGTAATCCTGCGAGGCCGCGGACAGGCAGGCGGCAAGGAACGTAAAGCTGAAGCCCATGACGACCGGCAGTCCCGAGCCGATTCTCCAGATGGGGTAGAGCTGCAAAAGCGTGCCGATACCGGCGATGAGCATGCAGTTTTGCAGCAGGCGCGCCGTCTCGATGGCGGTAAAGGCTTCGCCGTGGTACACGGCGACCGAGGAGATGATGATGAGCGGGGCGACATTCGCCACAAACATGGCCAGCACGTGCTGCAGGCCGAAGGGAATGGCTTTTGCGATGGGGACGCGCCCTTCCAGTTGGTAGACGTTCTCAATGCGGGCTTCCTGTGATGCTTTTTTCATGGCTCTTCTCCTTTTATTTTTTTCCGGAACCGCGCTGCGGCGGCTGCCTGCGGATACGAAAAGGGTATCAAAAGTTACCCACAGCAGTCCCTTTGTCCGGATTTCTCCATTAGCATAACTCTGTTTTTGGTGATTTTCAACTATTTCCATCAAAAAACCATAAAAAATTTTTTGCCATCTATTTTATTTTTTGGACTGCGGCATGGAGGAGCAAAACGGCTTGAAAGGCAGGCGCGGCCATGCTATAATAAAATTTGTATAAGTTAGATCGATCTAACCGATAAGATGGATGAGATATCCGCGGAACAGTCCGCCGCGGAGTGCGGCCGGGGCGTGTCTCCGGCAGCGAAAAGGGCAGGAGGAACAAGCAATGAAGTACATGGGAATGCCGATGGGCATGTGGGTGCTGTTTGAAAAGTCGTTCCGCGCGCAGCTCAGCGAAACGCTCGGCTACGACGCGGGCGCGGCGAAGGCCATCACCGTAAAGGCGAAGGGGAAGTACAAGGAGATCATCGCGGGGCTTCCGGCGTTTGAAAAGGGGGACCGCTTCCAGTCGAACCTCGTCAACTGCGCGATGATCGGTGCGTTTATCCTCTCCATGCCGCGCCGGCCCGAGGTCGGGCTGCTGACGGATTACTACGCGCGCGCCATGATGACAAAGCCGATGAAATGGTTCTGCCGCAAGAGCGGCAAGAACAAATTCTCGGAAAAGGACATCACCGGGATGAAGGCGACCGCCGCACTGCGCGCCGCCGACCGCAACCCTTATTCCTGGAACATGGAGCTTCTGCCGTATCCGGATGGCAGCGGCTACGAGGCGCGCTTCACCTGCTGCGGCATCTGCGCGCTCATGCGCGAGCTCGGGCTCTACGATCTCACGCCAGCGCTGTGCCATCTCGACTACACGATGGCCGAAGCGGGGGAGGCGTCAGACTTCGTGCGCGGGTACACGCTGGCCTCCGGCGGTCCGTACTGCGACTGCGGCTACCGCAAAAAGGGCGCATGAGCGCCCGCATGAAAGCAAAAGAAAGGCCCCTGCCGAATCGGCAGGGGCCTTTTCCCGTTTTATGATGCTTTTCAGATCTCGGAGAGGGCCGGTGTGCCCACCGGCTTTACGGGAGACGCTTCCTTTTCCTCTTTTTCAGACACGAGGCGCTTAAAGACAGCGGCGCCGACAAAGCCCGCAAAGATACCGGCGGCCGCGCCGATACCCAGCGCCAGAACGACCTTGCCCGCCGGGTTGAAGGCAAAGGGGGCAAGAAGGCCGGGGATGGGGGACGCCGTGCCGGGGGCGTTATCGACGATGCCGAGCAGCGCCGCGGCGATACCGGCAAGCCCGCCGCCGAGGAAGTCCGACGCATAGATGGGGATGGGGTAGCGGGTGATGATGTGCGCCTGCGTCAGCGGCTCGAGCATGACGGCGATGACATTGCTGCGCTCGCCGAGGCGGAGACGCGAGAAAAGAATGCCGTTGGTAAACGAGCCCGCCACGCACGCGATGGCCGCAATACCCATCGGAAGGCCGGTCAGGCCGAGCATGGCCGTGAGCGCCATGGAGCTGAGCGGGGAGGTGCAGATCATCTTCATGATGCCGCCGAGCAGGAAGCCCATGATGGCGGGGGACTGCTCCGTCGCCGCCGTGATGGTCATGCCGATGTACTCCATCGCGGCGTTCACCGCAGGGTCCACGGCGAAGGCGATCAGCCGCGCGATGGGGGCAAGGAGCAGCGCGCCGAAGATCGTATCCAGGCCCTTGGGCAGGTACTTTTCGACCAGCGGGGACAGAAAGCCGATGGCATAGCCCGCAAGGAAGCCCGGCAGGATGCCGTATCCGCCGACGGCCACGCCGCCGACCACGGCAAAGACGGGGTTCGCGCCCATGGCGATGGGCACAAGGATGGCAGACGCAACGCCTGCCATGCTGCCGGACATGCCGCCGACCTCACCGAGAAAGGCGATACCGAACAGGTCGCCGAAAATGTAGCGCAGCACGGCCTCGACCAGGAAGGTCGCGACCGCGGCGTTGGCAAGGCCGGACATCGCGATGGAGCCCTTGGGCGCTTTCAGGCTGAAAAGGGAAAAACCGGCAAGCGTTAAAAGCAGAAGTCCAAGTCCGAGCAGGATCGTCATCATGTTCTTCACTCTCCGTTCATTTTTTTGAAACAACCGATAAATTTATTGTAATATCGGGTTTCAAAATGTAACAGAAAGTGACAGAAAATTTTTCATTTCCTTATTTTCGTAACTGTAGAACAAATATGACGCTTTGTTTTTATGCAAATTTCCCGTTCTACGAAAAGTTTTAATCGTTTTTCTTGCTGCAAAGCGCGGCGAGCGCATACAGAAAGCGCCGCACGGAGACCCTTCCGTGCTCGCTGCTTTTGCCGCGGATGCAGTTCATCTCCTTGCGGACCTGCTCGAAATTGAAGAGCGTCCCGGCGTACTCCGTGAAAACGTCGTTCGCGTAATCCTCGATGCCGAGGCTCGCGAGGTTGGTCATACCGGCGGCGGCCGCCCGGCGGATGCGCTGCTCCATCGCCTTGGGCGAAAGACTGAAGCGCCCGCAAAGCTGCGCGACGGTCATCTGCTCGCTGCGCCCTTGGGTGGCAAGATAGCCGACAAGCTGGAGAAGGTCCGCATAGGCGGGATCTCCGCTGAGCCCCAGCCGCTGCAAAACGGTCTTGAGCTTTTCAAGCTCTACTCCCTCGAGCGTCTGCGCCGCGGCTGCGGCGGACGGCTGCGGCTTCGCATCCGGGCGGTCCAGCTGCATGAGCGAGCGGACCTGACGCATCGTGCGCTCCATCGTCAAAAGCTCATTGACCTTCGTGAGAACGCCCGTGAGCTCGATGCCGTTGACCGGCTTGGAGATGAAAAAGTCCACGCCCGCCGTGTATGCCTCGCCCACCATGTCCTTGGACGTGACCTGCGAGAGCATGACGAAATGCAGCTCCGGAAACTGCCGCTTGGCCCGCTGCACGAAGGTAATGCCGTCCATCTCCGGCATCAGGAGGTCCACCAGCACGATATCGGCATTGCAGGTCCGCAGATCCTCCAGCGCGTCGGACGCGCTCTGCGAGCTGCCCGCGACCGTGCCGAGCCCGCCGTCTTCAATGAGCAGGCGCAGGACGCTCAAAACGGCGCTGTCGTCATCAATGAGATAAATTCGCATAAGTCTTTCTCCTTATAAGCGCTCTGCCGGGATGCGCACGGTGAATACCGTCTTTCCGTCGGAGGACCGGGCTTCGACCGTGCCGCCGAGCGATTCCTCGACCAGATCCTTGACGATGCTCAGGCCCAGACCGCGGTTGATCTCGCCGGTCCGGCGGTTGATCTTGCTGGAAAAGCCGGGCGTGAAGATCTGCCCCATCCGCTCCGGCGGAATACCGCCGCAGTCATCCTCGACAGTAAAGAGGACGGCGCCGTCCTCCGCCCACGCGCGAAGGCCGAGGTGCGCGGGACGGTCCGCTGGCGCAGCCTCGACGGCGTTATTCAAAAGGTTGCGGAAAACGGACATCAGCTCGTAATAGCGCGCCGTCCTGCGCTCCACGGCGCAGATGCAGGTGAGCGTAACGTCCTTGTCCGTCGCTTTGGCAAAGCGCTCCGTGCTGCGCGAAAGCAGACGCAGCAGCTCCCGAAGCTCCATGCCGTCGTTCCCGGCGTCCTGCTCGAGCACCGCGGAGATGCCGCGCATGACCAGCGCGTAGTCCTTTTTGACCTCGTGCACGTCCTTGGCGATCATCAGCGCTTCGTCGGCATACGCCGCAGCGCCCTCCGCCGCGCGCAGGCTGCGGCAGAGCTGATAGGCTCGGTTCATCGTCTGCTCGGCGAGGTCCGCGCCCTTTTTCATCCAGACCACCTCGCTGCGCAGGTCCGCCGACATCATCAAAAGCTCCTGATAGCGCGCGGAATCCTCGCTGCGAAGAATTTGTATCCCGTAGCGCCGGAGTGCGAGCAGGATCGCCGCGGCCAGGAGCGCGCGGATCAGGCCCACCGCCGTGATCTGTGCAAGAAGCGGCGCGGAAAAGGCGGCAAAGCCCTCGCGGACCAGAAGCTCGGCAAGGTTGCTGAGCGCGTCCGCCGCGGCGAGCGGCAGGGCATAGGGCAGACGGTAGCCCGCGGCCCGCTTTTTTTCAAAGAGGAGGCAGAACAGCGCGCCGAAGCACAGGTAAAAAAGCAGCTCCGGTGCATGGTCCGCGAGCGCGGCCGGCACGCTCTGGCCGAGCAGCGCGGCGCTCAGCAGGCGCAGCGCGAGCACGCCGACGGCGCTGAGCGCCGTGAGCGGCAGGGCCGGCAGCTCCGGCAGCGTGAAGAGAAAGACCTGCAGCAGCACCACGGCGACGGACAGATGAAAGCCCCGCTCCTGCACGGCAAGCGAGACCTGCGACAGCAGCGCCACAAGTCCTGCGCAAAGAAGCGTCGGGCGCGCCTGATGCGTTGTTTTCCGTTCCATCCGCACTGCTCCTTTCAAACGTAAAATTGCTTTCCGCCATCATATCACAGCATCCGTGTGCCTGTCATCTCTTTTTTGTGCCGGAGCGGCGCTCCGTATGCGCGTGTTGCCGCTATTTCCTGAAAAACGCTTGTGATAAATTCGCTGTAAAGGAATATCGCCATACAGAAGTGAGGGACCGCTCCGATGGAGCGGTCCCTCACTTTTTGCGTTTTTCGCGCGCTTACAGCTTATCCTTGATGTGCGACAGGCGCTCGAGCGCGTCATAGAGCGTCTCGTCCCTCTTGGCAAAGTGCAGGCGCACGATGTTGTTGACCGGCTCGTTGAAAAACGAGCTGCCGGGCACCGCGCCCACGCCGACCCTGCGCGCAAGCTGCTCACAGAAGTCCACGTCGCTCTGGCCCTTTTTGAGGAAGGGTGCGATATCCGCGAGAACGAAATACGTGCCCTCGGGGTCGGTGAAGGGAATGCCGATCTCGCGCATGCCCTCGGTGAAGATCTTCTTCATGTGCGCGTAGTGCGCGGCGAACTCATCATAATAGCTCTGCGGCATGTTGAGGCCCACAACGGCGGCCTCCATCAGCGGCGAGGGGCAGCCGACGGCGTTGAAGTCGTGATACTGGCGGATGCGGGCCATGATATCCTTCGGCGCGATCGCATAGCCGAGCCGCCAGCCGGTGACGGAATAGGTCTTGGAGAGCGACGAGCAGGAGACCGTGCGCTCCCACATGCCGGGGATGCTGTTCATGTAAACGTGCTTTCTGCCATCGTAGAGGATGTGCTCGTACACCTCGTCCATGATGGCGTAAACGTCGTAGCGGATGCAGAGCTCGGCAATGGTCCTGAGCTCTTCTTCGGTAAAGACCTTGCCGCTGGGGTTCGAGGGGTTGCAGATGATGATGGCCTTCGCGCCGCCGCGGAAGGCGTCCTCAAGGACGTTCGGGTCGAAGTGGAACGCAGGCGGAACGAGCGGCACGAACACCGGCTCGCAGTTGGCCATGATGACCTGCGCGCGGTAATTTTCAAAGAAGGGGGAGAACATCACGACGCGGTCGCCGGGGTTCGTCAGGGCGAAGAGCGTGTCCACCATCGCCTCGGTCGAGCCGATGGTCGCGACAATCTCGGTCTCAGGATCGATGGTGCGGCCCATGAAATGCCCGCATTTGCGCGCGATGGCCTGGCGGAAGTTCGGCGCGCCCATGGTGATGGGGTACTGGTGGGGGCCTTCGTGGCTCACGACCTCGAGCCGATCCATCATCTCCTTGGGCGGGTCAAAATCGGGGAAGCCCTGGGCCAGATTGATCGCGCCGCACTCGTTGGAGATACGGGTCATTCTGCGAATGACCGAATCGGTAAAATGCTGATTTCTTCTGCTCATTTCCTGCATGGGGAGCCGTCCTTTCCTGCGCGCAGTGCGGGGGATGCTCGCAGAGCCGCTTTGTGATCAAGTTGCTCTTATATTACATCATGATGAGAAAATGTCAAGTATTGCTAAAGCATCCCGTGAAAACTTTGGCGCTTTGCCATGGCGAAGCAGGCACCAAAGCGCGGCTTTTGTATACAATGGAGCAGGCAGACGCCGAAAAAGGAGGGGGAGAGCATGTATCCCGGTTTTGGACCGCGCCCGCCCGGTCCGCCGCCCGGCGGAGGGCCGTGGCACTGCGTGGGACTGTGCGCGCTGGCGCTGGGGCTGGGCATTTTTGTCGCGGCCGTTTTTCCGGTGGGGGCGCTGATGTTTCTGGTCGCGTTTCTTCTCATCTTCTGCGGCATCGGCTGTTTGCGCAGATTTTAGGAGGGATGGATATGAAGATCGTGGTATGGAAGTCTCCGAAGATGCTCAGCGCGCTGCTGCGGCGCGTGTTCGGCGTGAAGGAGGAAGCATAAAGCGCGTCCGCGCGGCATAAAGTGAAGCAACACAATGCCGAAGGAGAGGGACCGCAATGGAACTGGAGTTAAAAAAGGAGCAATTCGCCTGCTGCCGGGCCTTGCCGCCGCTGAGCGATACATACGAGGAAACGGCAGAGACGATCGTGCCGGACTACCTGCCGGACATCGGGCGCATCGTGGATTCGTGCGGCTGCCTGTTTCTGCGCAGCCGCGAGATCACCGACGGAAGGGCCAGCGTATCTGGTCTTGTGCGCATAACGCTTCTGTACGCGGCGGAGGACGGGCAGGGGCTCAAGGCGCTTGAATACACGCTGCCCGTCGAGCACACGATGGAGGGCCGCGCGGAGAGCGGCGCGGCGGACAGCTGCCTGGAGGGCCGCATCGTTTCTTGCGAGGTGCGCATGCTCAACCCGCGCAAGGTCTTTACGCGCGTCGGCCTTGAGCTGACGCTCACGCCATACACGAGCGCCGCGGTGAGCGTTTGCAGCGGTATCGCTATGCAGGAGGAATACAGGATCGAAACGCTGTGCGAAAAACGCGAGCTTGCCATGATCCGCGCCATCCGCGAAAAGGAGTTCACCTTTTCCGACGAGGTGCTGCTCTCCGGCACGAAGGAGCCGATCCGCGAGATCCTGTGCGCGAAGTGCCCGCTGCGCGTGAGCGACTGCAAGGCCGTCGGCAATAAGATCGTGCTCAAGGGCGTTGCCTGTCTCGAGCTTTTGTACCTCGACGCGGACGGGAACGCGGCTCGGCTAAGCAGCGAGCTGCCGTTTTCGCAGATCCTCGACGGCATGAGCGAGGAGAGCGGCGAGCTGACGGCGCGCGCGTCGCTGCGCGCAACGGGGATGGAGGTCCGCCTCGGCAGCGAGAGCGAGCCGGACAACGACCATCTTGTTTCGCTGCGGCTGTATCTCAGCGCCTTCGTCGTGCTGCGCGAGGTGCGCAGCATCTGCTGCGTGGCAGACCTCTACAGCACGGCGTATGACCTGAGCGTCAAGGCTGAGAACATGGAGCTGTCCGACGACGCGGCGCTTTTCACGCGCGAGCAGCTCGTGCGCGAGAAGATCGAGACCGGCGCCGAGGTGCAGAGCGTCCTTTCGACCGACGTGTCGTTCGGCTCGGCGAGCTTGAGCGGCAGCGGAAAAGACGCAGAGCTACGCACGACGGCTGACCTGCGCGTGCTGTACCTCGACGAAAACGGCGAAGCGCTGCTCTCGCAGCGGCGTGTGGAGGTCCTGCTCACGACTGACCTCCCGAACGAGCGCGTGCGGCTGCACGGCGTAAGCGCAGGGGAGGTCTCGTCCGTCGTCGGGGACGGCGGCGTGGAGCTGCGCTTTCCCGTGATCTTTACGCTCAGCAGCGCGGAAGCGCCGTGCTATCCATGCCTGATGAGCTTACAGGCGGAAAAGCGGACGGAAAAGGACGAGAACGCGCCATCGCTCGTGCTGCGCGCGCTCAAACAGGGCGAGCGGCTGTGGGACATTGCCAAGCAGTACCGCACGACGATCAGCGACATCCTCGCCGCCAACGACATGGCCGAGGAGACCGCCGCGGCGGTCGGGAAGCTGCTGCTCATCCCGCGCAGGCGCTGAGAAACGGAGGAAAAGACAATGAGTATGACAGAGATCTATCAGGATATTTCCGTGCGCACGTCGGGCGACATCTACATCGGCGTGGTCGGCCCGGTGCGCGCGGGCAAATCGACGTTCATCAAGCGCTTCATGGAAACACAGGTCATCCCGAACATCGACAACGTCTACCGCCGCGAGCGGGCCAAGGATGAGCTGCCGCAGAGCGGCAGCGGCCGCATGGTGATGACGGCGGAGCCGAAGTTCGTGCCTGAGGAGGCCGTTGACATCGCGCTCGACGAGGGCGGAAGCTGCTCGGTGCGGCTGATCGACTGCGTGGGCTACATGATCCCCGGCGCGGCGGGTCAGATGGAGGGCGATAGCCCGCGCATGGTCTCAACGCCGTGGCTCGACCACGAGGTGCCGATGAGCGAGGCGGCGGAGCTCGGCACAACGCGCGTCATCCGCGAGCATTCGACCATCGGCGTCGTGGTGACGACCGACGGCAGCATCACCGAGATCCCGCGCGAGGACTACATAGAGGCCGAGGGCCGCGTCATCCGCGAGCTGCAGGCCATCGGCAAGCCGTTTCTCGTGCTGCTCAACGCCACAGATCCGGAAAGCGAGCGTGTGCAGTCAATGGCAAGGGATATTGCTTCACGGTATGGCGTGACGTGCCTGCCCGTAAACTGCCTGACGCTCGACGACGCGGCGGTGGGACGCATCCTCAAAGCCATCCTGTATGAGTTCCCGCTCTGCGAGCTGGACCTGAGGCTCCCTGCCTGGGTCGAGGCGCTCGACGCCGCGCACCCGATCAAAAGCGGGCTCTATCAGGCCATCCGCGAGCGGACGGAGACGCTGCACTGCATCCGCGAGGTGCAGTCCTGCATAGCAGCGCTCGGCGAGTGCGAGGGCATCAGCGGCGCGAAGATCACGTCCATCCAGCTCGGCACCGGCGTAGCCGCGGCAGAGCTGCAGCTGCCGCGCGCGCTCTTCTATCGGACACTCAGCGAGCAGTCTGGCTTCACGGTCTCGGATGACGGCGACCTCATGAGTCTGCTCACCGAGCTTTCGTCGGTCAAGGCCGAGTATGACAAGGTCGCGCAGGCCATCCACGACGCGCGCGAGACGGGCTACGGCATCGTCGTGCCGACGGTCGATGAGCTCAACCTCGAGGAGCCGGAGATCATGAAGCAGGGCGGGCGCTACGGCGTGCGGCTCAAGGCCAGCGCCCCGTCCATCCATATGATCCGCGCGGACATCGAAACGACCGTTTCGCCCATCGTCGGCAACGAAAAGCAGAGCGAGGACATGGTCAATTATCTTTTGCAGGAGTTCGAGGGCGACACGGCGAAGATCTGGCAGTCGAACATCTTCGGCCGCAGCTTCCACGAGATCGTAAACGAGGACCTGCAGGCAAAGCTCAAGCACATGCCGGACGACGCGCGCGTCAAGCTCCGCCAGACGCTCGAGCGCATCACCAACGAAGGCAGTGGAGGGTTGATCTGCATTATATTGTAAAGCAAAAATGCTTTGCAATATAATGCATAAAAAGAGGGCCGGTCCGATGGACCGGTCCTCTTTTTATCCTGTTTTTTACTTGGCCAGGACCTTTTTGAGCTTGGCGAAGCGGGGGAGGGAATCCTCCTTCGGGAGCTTCGGCTCGCCCTGGATGAGGGGCAGCACGTAGTCGATCAGCTCCTGCTTGACACCGTTGTGCGCGTCGTTGATCCACTCGAGCGGGATCTTCTTTTCGTAGTTGGCAACGGACGTAAGCGGGAGGAGCTTGGTCTTGCAGGCGTAGTGACCGTCCACGGTCTCGCGCTCGAAGGCAACCATCTTGTCGGTGATGCCGGCGACGGCGTTCTCCACCGCGGCCTTACCGGCCATGACGGCCTCCTCGATATCGGTCTCGCTCGCAAGATGCGCGCCGCAGCGCTGGAGCAGGGAAAGCTCGATGCCGCGCACCTTCGCGCCGGTCTTTTCCTTCACGATGCTGGCGAGCAGCGCGGCAAGGCCGCCGAGCTGGGCGTGGCCGAAGCCGTCCGTCGCGCTGGTCTTGGCCTCGGAAACGAAGCTGCCGTCGGCATAGTGGATGCCCTCGGACACGGCGACCATGCAGCTGCCGGTCTGCTTGTAGATGCGCTCGACGTCGGCAAGGAAGGTGTCCATGTCAAAGTCGGTCTCGGGCAGGTAGATGAGGTCGGGGCCCGCGCCGTACTCCGTCGCGAGCGCGGCGGCGGCGGTCAGCCAGCCGGCGTGACGGCCCATGATCTCGACGATGCAGATCATGCCCGTGTCGTAGACGTGCGCGTCCTGATAGACCTCCATCAGGCTGGTGGCGATATACTTGGCGGCGCTGGCGTAGCCGGGGCAGTGGTCGGTGCCGTAAAGGTCATTGTCGATCGTCTTGGGCACGCCCATCACGCGGCACTCATAGCCGACCTTCTGCATATACTTGGAGATCTTGTTGCAGGTATCCATCGAGTCGTTGCCGCCGTTGTAGAAGAAATAGCGGACGTCGTGCTTCTTGAACACCTCGAGGATGCGCTTGTAGTCGGTATCGTCCTCGTCGGGGTCCTTCATCTTATAGCGGCAGGAGCCGAGCGCGGAGGAGGGGGTGTACTTGAGGTACTCGAGCTCCTTGGGATCCTCCTCGCTCATATCGAACAGACGGTCCTCCAGCACGCCCTTGATGCCGTGCTCCGCGCCGTAAACGTTCGTGATACTGCCGGAATCGAGCGCCGTGCGGATCACGCCGTAAGCGCTCGCGTTGATGACGGAGGTGGGGCCGCCGGACTGGCCGATGATGCAGGCGCCTTTCAGTTCACTCATGATGCGTCTCCTTTTTCCGCTTAAGCCTTGCCGGCGCAGCCGAGCACGTCAACGAGCTTGTGACGGACGAGCTCCTTGATGTTGGCGCGGGCGGGCTTGAGATACTCGCGGGGATCGAACTTGTCGGGATGCTCCTCAAGGAAGGCGCGGATGGTGCCGGTCATGGCAAGACGCAGGTCGGAGTCGATGTTGATCTTGCAGACGGCGAGCTTCGCGGCCTCGCGCAGCTGATCCTCGGGCACGCCGATGGCGTTGGGCATCTTGCCGCCGTGCTCGTTGATCATCTTGACATACTCCTGCGGGACGGAGGAGGAGCCGTGCAGCACGATGGGGAAGCCGGGCAGGCGCTTGGAGACTTCCTTGAGAACGTCGAAGCGCAGCGGGGGCGGAACGAGAATGCCCTGCTCGTTGAGCGTGCACTGCTCGGGCTTGAACTTATAGGCGCCGTGAGAGGTGCCGATGGCGATGGCCAGAGAGTCGCAGCCGGTCTTGGAGACGAATTCCTCGACCTCCTCGGGGCGGGTGTAGGAAGCCTCGTGCGCGGCGACCTTGACCTCATCCTCGATGCCGGCGAGGGTGCCGAGTTCGGCCTCGACCACAACGCCGTGGTCATGCGCATACTCGACGACCTTCTTCGTGATCTCGATATTCTCGGCGAAGGGCTTGGAGGAAGCGTCGATCATGACGGAGGTGAAGCCGCCGTCGATGCAGCTCTTGCAGGTCTCAAAGTCCGGGCCGTGGTCCAGATGCAGGACGATGGGCACGTCGGGGCAGCACTCCACCGCAGCCTCGACGAGCTTGACGAGGTAGGTGTGGTTCGCGTAGGCGCGGGCACCCTTGGACACCTGAAGAATGACGGGAGCGTGCTCCTCCTGGCAGGCCTCGGTGATGCCCTGCACAATCTCCATGTTGTTGACGTTGAACGCGCCGACGGCGTAACCGCCGTCATAGGCCTTCTTGAACATTTCCGTAGATGTTACGAGCGGCATAATATCTTTCTCCTTTTGATAAAAGTTGTTTCAAATGATTGGTACGTTTGGCACTAATGGTATTTTAACACAGGAATTGGATTTTGCAAGAGGGAAAACCGCAAAATTTTCGCACCGGGTCCAATATATTTTGAAAGAAGGAGACAAAGACGCGCTTTGTCTCCTTCTTGTCTGCTCAATCGAGCCAGATCGCGGGCAGCTCCGCGCACGTAAGGCCCATTTTTCGCTGTAAGTACAGCGAAGCCTCGTTCCCCTCGACCACGTGGCAGTAAGGGGTGTGCCCGTCCCGGAGCGCTGTCGTGATGAGGTGCGCTTCGAGCTGCATGGCGTATCCGCGGCGGCGGAAGGCGGGCAAAACCTCGAGCAGGCCCATGCTGCCCTCGCCGTGGAACCCGGCGAAGCCTGCGAGCGCTTCGCCTTCAAAAAGGCCGTAGAGCGCGCCGTTTTCGATGCGGTCGCGGATGTATTCGCCGCTGCCGTCGTGATAGACCGACGCGGCAAGGTCCGCGTACTCCTCCGTCAGCGGCCGGATGTCGGCGGTGACGGGGAAGGGCGGCGCGGCTTTTTCATAGACCCACTGCGTGCAGGGCATCGTGCCGTGCAGCGCAAATTCCCGCAGCAGCACGTCCGCCGCCTGCGCGCTTTTGAGCGAAAAGACTTCCGGCACAGCGGGGCAGAGCGAGCGGACCAGCGCGCACAACCGCGCGCCGTCCTGCATGTCGCTCGTGAGCATCGTGCCGTCGGGGCTTAAGAGGAGCGCGCCGTCCTCTTCGTCGTAGATGAGCCGCCCCGTTCCGCGGCGGAGGATCTCCGCCATGTCGGCGCGGCCGGGTGAGACCTGCATCAGATGTTTGCCTTGACCGTCTCGGCGATCTGGTCGGCCGTCAGGCCGTACTCGCGCAGCACGTCCGCCGCCTTGCCGGACTGACCGAACTGGTCGTTCACACCGATCTTATGGAACTTGCAGCTGACCTTGCCCATCAGGACGCTCGCGACCGCGTCGCCAAGGCCGCCGATGACGCTGTGCTCCTCGACGGTGACGACCTTGCCGCACTGCTCGGCGTACTTCGTCACGCAGTCCGCGTCAATGGGCTTGATGGTGTGCACGTTGATGACGGCGGCGTCGATGCCGTCCTTCGCAAGCGCTTCCGCAGCCATGAGGGACTCGTTGACCATCAGGCCCGTGGCGAAGATCGCAACGTCCCTGCCCTCGCGCAGGACGTTGGCCTTGCCGATCTCAAAGGGCTTGACCATGTCGCCCTCAAAAACGGGGGTGGCAAGGCGCGCAAGGCGCATGTAGACTGGACCGTTAAAGTCGGCGATGGCCATGGTGGCGGCTCTCGCTTCGTTGGCGTCCGCCGGGCAGATGACCGTCATGCCGGGGATGGCGCGCATGAGCGCGAGATCCTCGATGCACTGGTGACTGCCGCCGTCCTCGCCGACGCTGACGCCCGCGTGCGTGGCGCAGATCTTGACATTGAAGCGCGGATAGGCGACGGAGTTGCGGATCTGCTCATAGGCGCGTCCGGCCGCGAACATCGCAAAGGAGGAGCAGTAGGGGATGAGCCCCATCGTGGACATACCGGCGGCGATGTCGACCATGTTGGCCTCGGCAATGCCGCAGTTGTAGAATTTTTCGGGGTGCGCCTTGGCGACCTTGCAGGTCTGCGTGGCGTTGGCGAGGTCGGCGTCGAGCACGACGACCTTATCGTTCTTTTCGACCAGTTCGATCAGCGCTTCGCCGTAAGCCTGACGGGTCGCAATTTTATCAGCCATGTTCTTAGTCCTCCAATTCCTTCAGTGCCTGCTCGCGCTGCTCGGCGTTCGGGGCCTTGCCGTGCCAGCCGACCTGGTTCTCCATGAACGAAACGCCCTTGCCCTTGACCGTGTGGGCGAGGATCGCCTTGGGCTTGCCGGGCATGGTGGGCTTGGAGAGCGCTGCCTCGATGGCGTCAAGATCATTGCCGTCGGGCAGCTCGATGAGATCGAAGCCGAAGGCGCGCAGCTTGGCAGGAAGATCGCCAAGGCTCATGACCTGATCATTCGTGCCGTCGATCTGGAGCCCGTTGTTGTCGATGATGACGGTCAGATTGTCGAGTTTATAGTGCGCAGCGGCCATGTAAGCCTCCCAGATCTGACCCTCCTGGCTCTCACCGTCGCCGACGAGGGCGAAGACCTTCGTATCCTTGCCGAGATGCTTGGCGCCGAGCGCCATGCCGACGGCGATGGACACGCCCTGACCGAGAGAACCGGTGGAAGCGTCCACACCGGGGACCTTCTTCGCGTCAGGGTGGCCCTGCAGGATGGAGTGGAGCTGGCGGAAGTTTGCGTACTCATCGCGGGAGATGAAGCCCTTGGCGGCGAGCACCGCATAATAGCAGGGGGCGGCATGACCCTTGGAGAGCACGAAGCGATCACGGTTGGGATCGTGCGGGTTCTTGGGGTCAACGCGCATGTGGTTGAAGAAAACGCTGGTCATCAGTTCCACCGCGGACAGCGAACCGCCGGGGTGGCCGCTGCCGGCGTTGGCGGTCATCGTGATGATGTCGCGCCGCACCTGCCGGCAGATGGGGGAAAGCTCTTTGGTATTCATGGAAACCCTCCTTGAAAAATACATTTCATCAACAAATAAGTATATCGGATCAGGCGGGGAAAGTCAATTTGATTCCTTGTTCTTTTTCATCTTTACATGCGACAAGGGATTTGCCTTTGCAGCCACGCGCAGCGCATCGTTATCGATGTGCGTATAGATCTCCGTCGTGTTCAGATGCTCATGCCCGAGCACCTCCTGCACGGCTTTTACGTCCACGCCGTTTTGCAGCATCAGTGTTGCCGCCGTGTGGCGCAGCTTGTGGGAGGAGTACTCCGAGGCGTCGAGCCCTGCGGCGCTCAGGTGCTTTTTGACGAGCGCGTGGACGCTTGAGCGGCTGATGCGCTCGTTGCGCGTGGAGAGGAAAAGAGCGTTCCGGTCGCGCCCCGTGATGGGGCGGCGCACGGCGAGATAGCCATTGAGCGCGTCCTTGCAGGCATCGTTTAAGTAGACGATGCGCACCTTGTTGCCTTTGCCGAGCACGCGCAGTGCGTCGTCCTGAATGTCCTGCAAATCAAGGCCGCAAAGCTCGGAAATGCGCAGCCCGCAGTTCAGAAAGATCGTCAGAATGCAGTAGTCGCGCTCGCGGTTCTGTCCGTCGACCGACTGCAAAAGCTGCACGCTTTCATTGAGCGTCAGGTACTTCGGCAGCGTTTTTTTAATCTTGGGGGAGTCGAGATCCTTGCAGGGATTTGTGTCCAAAAGGTGCGCCTTATTGACTAAATAGTTATAAAAAGACCGAATTGTCGCGATTTTTCGCGCTCTGGACGCGGCATTTAAGCCGTAATCGGATATGTCGCTGTTCTGGTGCTGCACGCGGTCGCGGCTCAAATAGGTCATGTAGGCGTAAATGTCGGTTAATGTTACATTATTCACAAAGTCGAGATCCACGTCCATGATGGAGATCTCGCTGAGAGGAAGATCGCGCAGGGAGGGATCGCGCGACTGCTTCAAATAGCGGAAAAAGTTCCGAAGGTCGAGGAAGTATTCGTCGACCGTTTTCTGCGAGTGTGCTTTGATGGTCTCGTGATACGATAGAAAATCGCGCAGGATCGGCGGCGATTCCAAGCGGTAGTCGTTCATGTTGTCAGGTGACGGTATGGAATGTCAAAAGGATCGCGTGATCGCAGCGCGTAAAGCGCGCTAAAAAGACAGGGGGAATGGACGGTTTCTTCCTCCATACACAATTGAACAAAATAAAAATTTTGTTCAATTTAGGGGAGGGGAATTTTGCCAATTCCTCGGAAAACGCGTATTTTGACACCGTTTCAGCCGCAAACCTCCTTGTCTGAGTGTGGGATATTATCGTGATGCGCTTTGTACAGATTTTGGTTGCACTGCATTGCTTGCGGTGCTTACGCCTGTACGATGGCGCGCATCGCTTCGGCGATGTTGCGCACTTCGATGAGCGCAAGACCCTGCGGCGCGCGGATCTGATCCTTGCGCTGCTTCGGGATGATGCATGTTTCAAAGCCCAGACGGTGCACCTCGCTGAGCCGCTCGCTCAAATGGTTCACGCTGCGAAGCT
>Ga0129311_1000393_pt1 | contig 39881 bp, 39 predicted proteins | sample Go1ome_FD_94435 | JGI IMG/M metagenome (GOLD analysis project Ga0129311, IMG submission 94435) | Western lowland gorrila individual fecal microbial communities from Wisconsin, USA - Go1022B metagenome | ecosystem: Host-associated > Mammals > Digestive system > Large intestine > Fecal | place...
CCAAAGTCTGATAAGCTGGAGCTTATAATACAAAAAGCTGTAGAGCTTGGCGTATGTGAGATAGTTCCAGTTATGACGAAGAGAACAGTTGTTAAGCTTGATACAAAGAAGGAAAAGAAGAAGCTTGAAAGATATAATACCATTGCTCTTTCTGCTGCTAAACAATCCGGACGTGGAGTTATACCTGTAGTGAGGGATTTTATGACCTTTAAGGAGGCACTTCAATATGCAAAGAGCCTTGAGATGAACATTATTCCATATGAGGAAGCAGAAGGAATAGAGTATTCGAGAGAGGTAATAAGGTCTATAAAAGGCAAAAAGACTCTCGGTATATTTATAGGTCCTGAGGGCGGATTTGCACATGAGGAGGTTACTGATGCCATGAGCATAGGAGCTAAATGCATTACTCTTGGCAATCGTATACTCCGCACAGAGACAGCGGGACTTGCTGTATTGTCTATTATAATGTTTGAGATAGAGGAAGGATAAGAAGATGGAAGCATATTTTGATAATGCTGCGACAACAGCCGTATATCCTGAGGTCAGGGATTTGATGGTTAAACTTATGACCGAGGATTATGGCAATCCGTCATCGCTTCATATGAAGGGTGTTGACGCAGAAAAATATATAAAAAATGCGGCTTCTCAGATTGCTAAGGAGATTAAATGTCAGGAAAAAGAGCTTGTATTTACATCGGGCGGTACAGAGTCCAATAACCTTGCGATAATCGGAGGGGCAATGGCAAAAAGAAGAGCAGGAAAACATATTATAACTACCAATATTGAGCATGCTTCTGTATCTGCAACTATGGACTTTCTCTCAAAAGAAGGGTATGATATAACATATATTGGAGTTGACAGTACAGGTCATGTTAAGCTTGATGAACTTAAATGTGCACTTCGCGAGGACACAATTCTTGTATCTGTTATGTATGTCAACAATGAGATAGGCACTATTCAGCCAATTGCTGATATTGCAGCCATAATTAAATCATATAATGACAAGATATTATTTCATGTAGATGCTGTTCAGGCATTTGGCAAGCTTAGATTTTCAGTTAAAAAGCTTGGCGTGGATATGCTTAGCATGAGTGGTCATAAGATACATGGTCCTAAAGGCTCAGGAGCACTCTATATCAAGGATAAGACATTGGTAAGACCTATAATATATGGTGGAGGACAGCAAAAGGAGATGCGTTCAGGAACTGAGAATGTTCCTGCTATAGCCGGAATGGGACTTGCCACTGAACTAATCTATAAGGAGCATGAGAAGAAGATAGAATACATTAATATGCTCAAGGATAGATTTATATCTGGTGTAACAAAGTACGAGGATGTATTTGACAATTCAGGTGAAGCACCACATATAGCAAGCATAAGCTTTGTCGGAATCAGGAGCGAGGTTATGCTTCATGCATTGGAGGATAAGGGCATATATGTATCAGCAGGTTCGGCGTGTTCATCAAATAAGCCACATATAAGCAATGTATTAAAGGCTATAGATATGCCTGATGACAGATTGGAGTCCACACTCCGTTTCAGCTTTATAGAGACAAATACAGTGGAGCAGGTTGATTACGCAATAGAAGTCATAGGAGAGCTGCTGCCATTCTTAAGAAGATATATCAGAAAATAACACATGGCTTACTGCCAAAATATAAGCGAGGTAAAGTATGAATTATAAGATGTTTCTCATTAAATATGCAGAGATAGGTACTAAGGGTAAGAATCGTTACGTCTTTGAGGAGGTAATGTGCAAGCGTATGCGTGCTAGACTTAAGCCTTTGGGACAATTTGAGGTTAGACGTGAATACGGAAGAATATTCGTTGAGGCATTTTCTGATTATGATTATGAAGAGGTAATGCAGGTTTTAGGTACTGTTTTTGGTATAGTTGGAATATGTCCGGTCTGTGTTGTGGAGAATGTTGACTATGACAGCATATCAAAGGCTGTAGTAGAGTATGTTGGCGGGGAATATAAGAATAAGGACTTTACCTTTAAGGTTCAGACAAGAAGAAATAACAAGGCATTTCCTAAGTCATCTATGGATATGAACTGTGACCTTGGAGCTGATTTGCTGGCTGCATATCCTGAGATGAAGGTTGATGTTCACAAGCCTGAGGTGATGATAGATGTTGAGATAAGAAATGTCGTATATATATATTCTAAGATTATACCTGGTCCGGGTGGACTTCCGGTTGGCACTAATGGTAAGGGTATGACACTTTTATCAGGTGGAATAGACAGTCCGGTTGCAGCTTATATGATTGCAAAGCGTGGAGTAGAGATAGAGGCGGTATATTTCCATGCTCCGCCATACACAAGTGAGCGTGCAAAACAGAAGGTTGTAGACCTTGCACGTTTAGTATCGCAATATGCAGGTGTGATAAAGCTTAATATCATTAATTTTACAGATGTTCAGCTTGCCATATATGATAACTGTCCACACGATGAGCTTACAATCATCATGAAGAGAATTATGTATCGTATGGCACAGGAGCTTGCAATAAAGAATGATTGCCAGTGTATTATTACTGGCGAGAGCATTGGTCAGGTATCAAGCCAGACTACCCAGAGCCTTTATGTTATAGATCAGGCTGCTGATAAGCTTCCTGTATTCAGACCTTGTATCGGACTTGACAAGCAGGAGATTATTGATATATCTGAGAAAATAGGAACTTATGAGACATCTATTCTTCCTTACGAGGATTGCTGTACAACCTTCGTTGCAAAGCATCCTGTAACTAAGCCTAAGCTATCTGATATTGAAGAATCAGAGAAGGCTTTGGAGGGCAAGATAGAGGAACTATACAATAAGGCAATGGATACAATAGAGGTTATATATTGTAGATAATATATATAAACAATACAAGTTTTACAAAAACTTAGCATATATAATATAAATGGGGGTAAATAATACAGATGGATAATTACACAATCAACACAAAATGCGTTCAGGCAGGATATACACCGGGAAATGGAGAACCAAGACAGATACCGATTGTACAGTCTACAACATTTAAGTATGATACAAGTGAGGATATGGGTAAGCTCTTTGACCTTGAGGCTTCTGGATATTTCTACACAAGACTCCAGAATCCTACTAATGATTATGTTGCAGCCAAGATTGCGGCATTGGAGGGTGGAACAGCAGCCATGCTTACATCCTCAGGTCAGGCAGCAAACTTCTTCGCATTGTTTAACATATGTGAGAGTGGAAGCCATATTGTAGCTTCATCATCAATATATGGCGGTACATTTAACCTTATATCAGTTACTATGGCTAAGATGGGAATAACAGTTACATTTGTGTCACCGGATTGTACAGAGGAGGAGCTTAATAGTGCATTTCAGGAGAATACAAGAGCCGTGTTTGGAGAAACTATAGCTAATCCTGCACTTACAGTTCTTGATATTGAGAAATTTGCCAAAGCGGCTCATGAGCATGGAGTTCCGCTTATAGTTGACAATACATTCCCAACTCCTGTTAATTGCAGACCTATAGAGTGGGGAGCTGATATAGTTACACATTCTACAACAAAGTATATGGATGGACACGGAGCAGCAGTAGGCGGTGCTATAGTCGATTCAGGTAAGTTTGACTGGATGGCATATGCAGACAAATACCCTGGTCTTTGTACACCTGATGATTCATATCATGGTATCACATATGCCGAGAAATTCGGCAAGGAGGGTGCATTTATTACAAAATGTACAGCTCAGCTTATGAGAGACCTCGGATGTATACAGTCTCCTCAGCATGCATTTTTGCTTAATCTTGGTCTTGAGTCACTCCATGTAAGAATGCCGAGACATGTAGAAAATGCGCAGGCAGTTGCTGAATTCCTGAATGAACAGCCACAGGTTTCATATGTTAATTATTCAGGACTTCCAAGTGACAAATATTATGAGCGTGCTAAGAAATATATGCCTAATGGCGGATGCGGAGTTGTTTCATTTGAGTTAAAGGGTGGCAGAGCTGCCGCAGAGACATTTATGAAGCATCTTAAGCTTGCAGCGATAGAGACTCATGTAGCTGATGCGAGAACATGCTGCCTTAATCCTGCAACATCTACACACAGACAGATGAATGAGGAGCAGTTGATTGCCGCTGGAGTTCCAGCAGGACTTGTCCGTATATCCTGTGGATTGGAGGATAAGAAGGATTTGATAGCTGATTTGGCTCAGGCACTCGCAGCTATTGAGTAATTTCCTGCTAAGAAATAATATATATCAACATTAATATTACAGGAGTATGCGATGAATATATACATAATAAAGAAATTAAGAGCATTTATCTCTCTTTTGCTTATAGTTGTAGTATTTATGCATGCTCCTGTTTTGCATTTATGTGCATCAGATAATGCTAAGAATGACAAGAGGGCGTGCTGGATATCATTTCTAGATTTTGAGACATATCTTAAGGATTTGGATGAAACGGAGTTTACTGATACTGTATCTTCCATGTACGACAATATAAAGGCACACGGAATGAATACCGTGATAGTTCATGTAAGGGCATTTGGCGATGCGATATATCCCTCAGATAAATTTCCGCAGGCGGAATTTATATCATCATACAGACGTATCATGGATTATGATGCGCTTGATATCATGGTCAGGCTTGCACATGAGAAGGAGCTTACGATAGAGGCATGGATTAATCCATACAGAATGTCAAAGGATAATGAAACTACTGTAAGCTACAAGAATACCCTGTACTATGAAAAATATAAGGATTTCATAATAGAATATACCTCTTCATCCGGTGAGACTGCCTTATCTCTTGATCCTTCTAGGGCTGAAACTGTCACCCTTATATGTGACGGTGTCAGGGAAATTGTTTCTAAATATGATGTGGACGGTATTCATTTTGATGATTATTTTTATATGCCGGGAATGGCAGATGATTTAGATGTTTCCACGAAAACGGAATATGTGAATATGCTTGTAAGAAGTGTATACTCGACAATAAAAGAGAGTAAGCCTTACTGCACATTTGGAATCAGTCCTGCGGGTAATACTGATAATGCAAGGTGTCAGGGGGCAGACATAGATACATGGCTTTCTACACCCGGATATATAGATTACATTATGCCGCAGATTTATTGGACGGATTCTTATTATACGAATGAAGGCATGGTTAATATGTTTTCCGACAGATGTAGTGAATGGCAGGCTCTTAACAAGCTTGATTTACCCATTTATGTGGGGCTTGCATTGTATAGAACGGGTGAACAGTCATCAGTTGATACGGGCTGGGCTAACTCAGATAGTAATTTGTGCGAGCAGTATAGTGCTGCGTATAACCTAGGCTATGACGGATATGCGTTGTTTCGTTATGAATGGCTAGACAAGGATATAGCTGCATCAGAGTTATCAAATCTTGGTAATTACATAAAAACAATCCCTGATGGTTATGAATATGTATCTGCATATAATGCTGGAAGTAATAATAAAAGCGATGACAAAGGGATTGATGATGTAAAATATACATATGTAAGCGTTGATAACATTTCCTACACTGGAGATTTTGAATATAGAATATACAGAGCAGGATATGGATGGCAGAGCTGGCAGACAGATAGTAAGCTTGGTTATATTGCTGGAGAAACAAGTGCAATTCAGGTAAGGATTTCCGACACTTCTGTATATGATGTTATGTATCGTGTATATACAGATGAGGATGGCTGGCTTATGTGGAATATGAATTCACATATAGCGGGTATACTAGGTGGAAATGGTATAGTGACTGATGTACAGTTGGTTCTTATACCTAAGGGCGATTTTGTTAAGCTTTTTGGTGCTCATATGAATTAAAAGCCTTTTTCTTTTAATTCATTTATAATATCACAATAAAAATCAGTGATGTCTGAAATCCAATCACCATGTTTTTTGGTAAAACATCTTCGCCTCATATCAACTTCATCACAATGTGAGATTCCGCGTCTTGAATTACCTTTATATATCACTAAACGGATTACTCATGACAAAAGCATAGCTCTGATAAAATGTTTGTTCGGCATCAGGGTTACTAAGATTAAATTCGTTTGCACATTTTGTTGAAAAAGAATGAAAAACCTTGTATGAGTCGGGATTTTTATCGCCACATATTTTAAATACTATATCTGTACATTTTCCAACAAGGCGTACCAATAAATCAGGAAACTTTAATAACAAATCAACAGATTTTGAACCATTATGAGGAGTACTGATTGTTGTGAGTGAGGCAACTTTATCAGCAGCACCGAGTGTTGAAATGGCATAGCGGCAGTCAAGACCGCCTTTGGAATGTGCCAGAATATTAAGCTTATCTGCACCTGTTTCGTTAAGTATCTCATCTATACGTTTTTGAAGTATCGTCCCGTTAGTCTCAATATCCGCATTACTATCCTGATTTCCATAATATATTTTGCAACCGATTTTTTCTAATTTTTCTGGTATTCGTCCCCAATAGTTGAGAAATTTATTGTCACGAAAACCCATTCCGTGAACCATAAGCAGCGGATATTTAAGTCCTGTTGTTTCATCATTATTCATTATTTGTTCTCCCCCATATAATATGGTGTAAGTTCAATTAAATTACTACTAATAAAAGTACTACCATAGATATAAAATAATGTCAAATTATTATTGAATTATTTAACAGAAGCATTGAATTGAGTAAAATGAATTAAGAAATTAAAAAACGCTTGTGATATTAGTAAACATTTGCTACACTGCAAATAAAGGACTTACAAAAAGAATTATAGCAGGTGTATTGGCGTTTTTATGTAGTTAGTAAGGAGGAAGAATGAAGGTAAAGAATATTATAAAGACCATTATAAAAATAGTAATATTCTTGTTAATTATTATTAGTTGTTATTGTTGTGTTGCAAAAAGAATCGGTGAATATTCATTAAAATATAAAACTTACACATTAGATAAAGAACCAAGTTTTATTACTGCATCATTAGATGATAAATTGATATTAGTAATAGATGGCGAAATCAGGTTTATTGATTCCCAGATGAATGAAACTACCATACAATTAGAAATGAATGTTGCCAAGGTATTTTGTAGCAGTGATTGTTTTTGGATAATTGATGATAAAAATAATTTATATGCTTTACAAGTTTTTAATGATAATACATATGAGTTATCGGATGTTATATTAGAAAATGTAATTTGTATTGCAGGACATGGAATAAATACAGAAAATGCAATAGCAATAACTACTGAAGGTGACGTTTATGTATGGGGAAAGGGTGACGAGTATTGGAGTGTAGGTATAGGAGTGAATACTGAAATTGAAAAGCCAATGAAGATAGATAATATAAGCAATGCTAAAGAATTGGTGCGTTTTAGAAATAATACTGCTATTCTTACTGAAAATGGAGAATTATATGTAATAGGAGAAATTTATAACATTACAGAAGAAATACAGAACTTTGTTTATCATATAGAGTTTGTTACAGAATTTCAAAAGGTAAAAAGTGATTTAAAAATATCTCAAATTGAAGGATATTATTGCTTATATACAATTTATGAAGATGGTACGGCTTCGCGATGTAGAGGAATTACTAAAAATTCTGATGGTGATATAGTATTAGAAATGGGATATCCGGATTGGGAAAATGACATCCGGTTTTCACAGATATCATGTGGTGGTTCATCTGGTATAGGCTTGGGAACTGATAAAAAATTATATCTGTGGGGGTATGATTTTATTGATAAAATGAGCCAAAAAACAGATTACACAGTATATTATACACCGCAATTAATAGAATTTGATAAGCCAGTGGAAAATGTGTATGTATCAGACAATGTTGCATTTTTTAAAAATGGACTTGTGTTGTATATAGTACCTGATACGAGTGACTGGTAATAACAGCGTAGAATATATGATGCATGAAGATTAAGAGGGGATTTGAATGAGTGGTACAAAAATTAAATAAAATGAAAACGGACAATAACAAATTAATTAAAGTATTAAAAACATATCCATATATTTTAACTATTATGGTTGTATTTTATATGTTTTTTAATTTGGAAATTTCTGAGCCGGATATGGCTTATATTCCATGGTGGTACACTGTATATGAAGCGTTTGGAATATTAACTGACTTCTGCATGATACCAGTTAATATGATTTTATTTATATTTAATATTGTAATGTCGTTAAAGATAATAAAATATTCCTTTAAAATGTTAGAGGATGGAAACTCAACTGAAAGTATAATGAAATTAGCGATTGATTTTAAGAAGAATTATTTAATTGTATTTCTTATATTTATTGTATGTGGATATATAGGATATGAGATACCTTTATTTATTGTATTTTTAATTTGCTATTGCTGGTTTATGTTAATCATGAGTGGTTCGATAAGCTGTGCGGGATTCATAAAGGAGTATAGCGTTGATAATATTAAATTTAGCAAAATGATTATTTGTGCAGTTGTGCAGTTTATACCATTTATAGATATTGTTGTTGCCAGAAAATGTCTTACTAATTTAAAGTATAGATAATATCTCATATGATAAATATGCAGCACATACAGGGGGTAAAAATGAAAAATAGTTTTTCGTTTACATTGTTAATGATGTTTCCGGTTTTTTTAGCTTTATATATAATTTTAGTATTGCTAATATCTACAGTTTTTGAATCTGATGGCTTTATAGCATTATCATTAATTGCCATTGTATTTATGCTATTTGTTACATTTATATGTTCGGTTGTAGAGATAGCAATGCTCATAACCAAAAAGGATGATTCATATGAGTTATTAAGAGTTAATATGATAATTAAAATGGTTCATATTGCAGGATTTATTATGCTTTTTATCTTAGCAGTCTTATTTGCAATTACTGTAGCTGGTGTATTTTTATCAATTTTGATATGGTTTGTAAGCTGGATAATGATTATATTAAGCGGAATCATTGGTTGTATAGGTATAAGAAATCTGGTCAAGCAGGGTGTGATTTCCAAATGTGAAGGCGTGGAGCATTATATATGTCAGTTTATATTTTTCGTTGATGTGATAAATGCAGTAGCTCTATATTATAAATTTTATAAGACAAATAAAAATGCAGAAAATTTTAACAGTATAAGGGCTCAGGAAAATGAATGAAACAGATAGGATTATGTTGCATATGAAAATAATAGTATGGATTTTTGCTTGAGAAAATATCTAGTTTTTGATGATGAATTACATGTAGTTTGGATAATTTGGTGGGGGGAATAATAGAGCATATGTATAAAATTATAAAAATATCAAATATAATATATGTGGCATTAATATTATTAATATCTATATTAACAATAAATTTATGGGGGATAATTGCCGGTATTGTTATATGTTCCTTTTTAGTTATTATAACGCTAATATGGATTATTCTACATATTGTCTGTTTTGTTATCATGAGAAGAAACAAGACTAATAAAACAAAAAGCAAAGTTATAATTATGATTGTAATATTGACTTTGTCAAGCTTGAATTTTGGTTGAATATATAAATATAAAGTTAGTGACTATATGAGGTATCTTTTTGCAGATCGTGTAGTTGTTGAAAAGGCAGATGATATAGCAAAATGCATAATTAAGCAAGATGTAAATGGTATCAGACGTTTCTTTTGTTGGAAATATAGATTTGAGGGAAGAGCAACGACCAAGAGTATAAAAAATGCACTCAATTTTATAGATGGAGAAATTGTGTCATACACAGTCAATAGTGGTAGTGGTGGTTCAGGTGTTGATGGACATAAAGTTACTGAGCTCTTTGGTATATGTGAAATATCTTTGATTACAGACAAGGATAATACATATGAAATAAGTGCATACTATCAGATTATTGATTCAAAACATCGGTTTGAAGAAGGAATTCAAGGGATATATATAACAAAAGTAGCAGATGCTCAAGGTGAACTTGATAACGATAAAAAAGAGAGTGTAGAGATTAAATAAAATGCGAATGAACGAAACAGGCATGTTTAAAAAATTACAATTTTATCCAATAAAAATAATGATTACATTTATATTATGGCTGCCGGCACTTGCGGTAAAGGATGATATAGTTTTTCCGGTAGTTATGTTTGTTTCGTTTATTTATTTAATTATTATATATTTTACCATGAGCATACAGAGTAATAAGCAGATTCGTGAGCTGAAGAATCAGAAAAAAAGTCTGCGTGAGCTTGAAGATATTGTACATAATATCAGGAAGTATTGGAAGGTACCGATATTTGTATTGGTTGTAATAGCCTTGCTTTCTGCACTTTTTATTTTTACAATATTTGTAACGTTTATAATCGGTATCGAGCTATTATTGATGTATAGGTGGATAGGAAGAATTAGAGAAGTAGGGTATTAGAGGTTAATGGTTATGAAAGAAACACTTATTTGGATAGTTATTTTCCCTTATATGATTATATTTAGCTGTATACCATTTGTTGTTGCGTATTACTTTATGGACACAGAAATTATAAAAGATAGCCTTGTGTTATCTGTCGGTGTATTCATTTTGGCATGTGTCTGCGGCTTCTTTTGTTTGTTTTTTATACCAAGAGTGAGCAGACAGAGATTTAGAAGGGTAATAACAGAAAATAATAATATATCTGAATTGGCAAAAATGAGTCTGCTTATAAAAGTGATACAATTTCCAGCATTTGTTATATATGGAATTATTATATCTGCATGTTTAAATCCGTTTTTGATAGTATTTGCGATATACCTGATAGTTGTTTTGGCAATTTGTGTTATAAGAAGTGGAAAAATAGGTACAAAGGCAATTATATTAATGGAACAGCAAGGATATAAAAATGACAGTAACTTATTAAAAATCTTAGCGTATTTACCTGTGTTAGATATTGCAGGTGCATATATGATTTATCGAAATATAACAAAAGTAAATAACACTGAAAAGAATAACGTATAGAATTAGATGTGTTGTTAGCAATTAAAAAGGGGAAAAAATTACAATTAAAACACTTGCATTTAATTATGAAAGTGCTATAATTAAATAGGCTAAAATATGGACATTAGAGAGTGGGTTTTGACAACCCACTCTTTGTTTTTAAGTTATGAGCGAAAGAGGTGAGAATGTGAAGAAAGCAGAAATTGAAGCATATTGTACTGAGCTTGTTACTCCTATAATTGAAGAGAATAATTTTGAGCTTGTGGATGTGGAGTATGTTAAGGAAGGTGCAGATTACTATTTGAGAGTGTATGCTGACAAGGATGGTGGAATAAACATTGATGACTGCGTATTTATAAGCAGGGCATTAGAGGCGAAGCTTGATGAGTCAGACCGCATAAAGGATGCTTATATATTGGAGGTCAGCTCACCTGGACTTACCAGACCGCTTAAGAAGGAAAAAGACTTTAAGAGAAGTATTGGTAAGCTTGTAGATATAAAGCTATACAAGGCACAGCAGGGAAGAAAGGAACTCTCAGGTATCCTTAAGGAGTACACAGAGACAACCATCACGATTGATGATGAGGGAACAGAGATAACACTTAACAGAAACGACATATCAATGATTAGATTGGCATTTGTATAAAGAATATAATGTAGGAGGATAAAGAAATGTCAGAGATAATTGACGCATTAAATCAATTAGAGAAGGAGAAGGGTATCAGCAAGGACGTAATCATGGATGCCATTGAGAAGTCTATTGTGTCAGCATGCACAGAGGATTTTGGCGATGCAGACTTTGATGTATCTATGGACAGAAATACCGGTGAGCTTTCAGTGTTCCAGAACAAGACAGTTGTGGAGGACGGAGATGTTATGGATCCTGCTGTTGAGATTTCTCTTACACAGGCTGTCGCTATGGATAAGACTAAGGCACTTGGTGATACAATCAGTATTGAAGTTAAGTCAAAGGATTTCGGTAGAATTGCTGCACAGAAGGCAAGAAGCATTATTGTTCAGGCTATCAAAGAGGGCGAGAGAAATGCTGTATTTGAGCAGTTTGCCTGCAAGGAAAGAGATATCATCACAGGTGTAGTCAGAAGATTTGTTGGCAATAATATAAGCATAAGTCTTGATGAAAAGACAGATGTTATGCTCACAGAAAATGAGCAGGCACCTGGTGAGTTCTATAATGTAGGAGACAGAATAAAGCTTTACGTTGTTGAGGTTAAGAAGCAGACAAAGGGCTTTAAGATATTAGTTTCAAGAAAGCATCCTGAGCTTGTGAAGAGACTTTTTGAGAAGGAAGTCACAGAGGTTGCTGACGGAACAGTTGAGATTAAGAGTGTCGCAAGAGAGGCTGGCTCAAGATCTAAGATTGCTGTCTGGTCTAATGACGAGAATGTTGATCCAGTAGGCGCATGCGTAGGACTTAATGGTACAAGAGTTAATAATATCGTTGATGATTTAAAAGGTGAGAAGATTGATATAATTACATGGGATGAGAATCCGGAGAAATATATCGAGAACGCTTTAAGTCCATCAAAGGTTATATCAGTTAAGCTTGATGCAGATGGAAAGAGTGCGAAGGTAGTCGTTCCTGATTACCAGTTATCACTTGCCATTGGTAAGGAAGGTCAGAATGCAAGACTTGCAGCAAAGCTTACAGGTTACAAGATTGATATAAAGAGCGAGACACAGGCAAGAGAGCTTGGCATGAGCTTTGATTATCAGGATGATGATTATGATGACTCATTTGATGAGACATATGACGAGGAGTAAGAATATATGGCTAAACAAATACCGGTAAGACAGTGCATCGGATGCAGGGAAATGAAACCAAAGAACGAGATGGTTAGAATAATAAGAACACCTGACAATGACATTTGCCTTGACAAGACAGGAAGGATGAATGGCAGAGGTGCGTATATATGCCTGAGCCTTGACTGCTATAACAAAGCAGTTCGCTCTAAAGCTATTGAACGTGCACTTAAACAGGAAATACCGGATGACATATATGAGGCAATCGGCAAGGAGATGATGTAAGCGTGGTAAATATAAATAATCGTGCATTGTCAATGCTTTCCATAGCTGCCAAGGCCGGAAAGGTAGTGAGTGGCGGATTTATGACAGAGAGAGCATTGCAGGATGGGAGTGCATGTCTGGTAATAATTGCAGATGATGCATCAGATAACACTAAGAAGAAATTTACCGACAAATCTACATATTATCATGTGCCATATAGAGTTGCCGGAGATAGTCAAACCCTGGGTAAGATGATTGGAAAACAGAACAGAACGACTGTTACCGTCACAGATTCAGGGCTTGCACAGCAGATTATTAACAAGTTAGATTGTCAGTAGGACAGATATGGAGGTGTATTTATGAGAGTACACGAATTAGCAAAACAGTTATCAACTGAATTAGGAAAGACCATTGCGAGTAGTGACCTTCTTGTATATCTTAACAAGAAAAAGGAAGGCATGAAGCCGCAGAGTAATATAAGCGAAGATTTAATACAGTATATAAGAGATATTTTCACAAAGCCGGAGCAGGCAGAGGCTAAACCACAGGCTAAAAAGGAACAACCTAAAAAGGAGCAGCCTAAGAAAGAGCAGCCTAAGAAAGAGCAGCCGAAGAACAACCAGCCGGCTAAGAACAATCAGCCTAAGAATAAGAAGCCTGATAACAGACAGGATAATAACAGGCAGGACAACAGACCGGATAGAAGAAATAATAACGGTAATAACAACAATAATAACCGAAATAGAAATCAGAAGAACAACAATCAGCAGCCAAAGCCGGAACCTAAGAAGCCACAGGCACCGGTTGAACCTGTAATCAAGACAGTTAAGCTTCCTGAGAATCTTACAGTTGGTGAGTTGGCAGCTAAAATTAAGGTTCCTGTAGCACAGCTTATCAAGAAGCTTTTCATGGCTGGTAAGATGTACAATGTTAATACAGAGCTTGATTTTGAGACAGCAGGAGAGATTGCACTTGAGTACAACTATATTGCTGAGGAAGAAGAGAAAATTGACGTTATTGAAGAGCTCTTAAGAGAGGATGAAGAGGACGAGTCAGAGATGACTCCTAGACCACCTGTAGTATGTGTTATGGGACACGTTGACCACGGTAAGACATCCCTTCTTGACGCTATCAGACACTCATCTGTAACAGAGGGTGAGGCTGGTGGTATCACACAGCATATCGGTGCTTCTGTAGTATCAATCAATGGACAGAAGATAACCTTCCTTGATACACCGGGACATGAGGCATTTACAGCTATGCGTATGCGTGGAGCACAGTCAACAGATATAGCTATCCTTGTTGTAGCTGCTGATGATGGTGTTATGCCACAGACAGTAGAGGCTATAAACCATGCAAAGGCTGCCGGAATAGAGATAATCGTTGCAATTAATAAGATTGATAAGGAAAGTGCTAATATAGACCGTGTTAAGCAGGAGCTTATGGAATACGAGCTTGTTCCTGAGGATTGGGGTGGCTCAACAATATTCTGTCCTGTATCAGCACACACTAAGGAGGGTATAGATAACCTTCTTGAGATGATTATACTTACCGCTGAGATTCTTGAGTTAAAGGCAAACAAGAAGAGAAAGGCGAGAGGTATAGTAATCGAGGCACAGCTCGATAAGGGCCGTGGTTCTGTTGCGACAGTTCTTGTACAGAAGGGTACACTTCATGTAGGAGACTGTATTGCTGTTGGTGATGTGCATGGTAAGGTAAGAGCCATGTTTGATGATAAGCATAGAAGAGTTAAGGAGGCTTATCCATCTATGCCTGTTGAGATACTTGGATTAAACGGAGTACCACAGTCAGGTGAAATCTTCATGGCAACTGAAAATGAAAAAGAGGCAAGACAGATTTCAGAGGCATTCATCACAAGAGGTAAGGAAAAGCTTATCGCAGATACTAAGTCGAGAATGTCACTTGATGATTTGTATAATAAGATTCAGGAGGGCAATGTAAAAGACCTTAACCTTATTATTAAGGCAGATGTACAGGGCTCTGTTGAGGCGGTTAAGTCAAGCCTCCTTAAGTTATCTAACGAAGAGGTTGCGGTTAAATGTATACACTCCGGTGTAGGTGCAATCAATGAATCAGATGTTATACTTGCATCTGCTTCTAATGCAATTATCATCGGATTTAATATCCGTCCTGATAATCAGGCAAAGGATGTCGCTGACCGTGAGAAGGTTGATATAAGATTATACAGAGTAATATACAATGCTATTGAGGATATTGAGTCAGCCATGAAGGGTATGTTAGATCCTATTTATGAGGAGAAGGTAATCGGTCATGCTGAGGTAAGACAGACATATAAGGCATCAGGAGTAGGTACTATTGCCGGCTCATATGTTCTTGATGGTATTCTTAAGAGAAATTGCACAGTCAGAATCACAAGAGAGGGCGAGCAGATATTTGAAGGTAATCTTGCCTCTTTAAAGAGATTCAAGGATGATGTTAAGGAAGTAAAATCAGGATTTGAATGTGGTCTTGTTATGGAGAACTTCAATGATATCAAGGAGGGCGACCTTATTGAGGCATATGTCATGGAGGAAGTTCCTAGATAAGACATAAAGGAGTAAAACATGAAAAAGACAAGTCATAAAAATCAGCGTGTAAATGGTGAGGTTATGAGGGAGCTTAGCAGAATAATAAGCATGGAGATAAAAGATCCACGAATTAACCCTATGACATCTGTTACAGATGTAAATGTAACACCTGATTTAAAGTATTGTAAGGTATATATCAGTGTGCTTGGAGACAGCGAGTCAGCCAAGGAAACTCTGGCAGGCTTAGAGAGTGCAAAGGGATATATAAGACGCGAGCTTGCACGTACTGTCAATCTTAGAAATACACCTGAGATAACCTTCGTACTTGATAATTCTATAGAGTATGGAATTGAGATGTCAAAGAAAATAGATGAGGTTATGAAATAATATATGAGTACCATGAATCAATTCATACAAAAAATTGAAAATGCAAACACAATAGCCATATTAGGTCATATACGACCTGATGGCGATTGTGTAGGCTCATGCCTCGGCTTATACAATTATATAAATGATAACTATGCAGATAAGAGTGTTGTTGTATATTTACAGCCTATACCTGACAAGTTTACATTTTTGAGAGGTGCAAAGAGCATAAAAAATGAGCCTGATGATAATATATATGACCTTGCTGTATCGTTGGACTGTGGAGACAGATTCAGACATGGGGAATTTGCGTGTGTTTATTCTGTTGCAAAGGATACAATATGTCTTGACCACCACAGAAGCAACGAGGGCTTCGGAGATTATTATTACTGTGATCCGGATGCTTCGTCAGCCTGCGAGATATTATACAGACATATTGACCAGACTAAGATAAGCACATATTGTGCAGAGGCGTTATATCTCGGTATTGTACATGATACAGGAGTATTTAAGTATTCGTGCACATCTGAGGAGACTATGCGAATAGCAGGTCATCTTTTGACACTTGGAGCGCGTTCACAGTATATTATAGATGAAACCTTCTACAAGGTTAATTTTAATCAGAATAAGCTAACCGGTCTTGCTCTTACTGATGCAAGGCTTCACCTTGAAGGAAAGGTTATATCTACCTGTGTAACTACAGATATGTTTAAGAAATGTAATGCTACAAAGGATGATACGGATGGCATTGTTGATAAAATCCGTGTTACAGATGGAGTTGAGGTGGCAATATTTGCATATCAGACAGGTGAAGATACATATAAGATAAGCCTGCGTTCGGTGGCATATGTCGATGTGAGTAAGATTGCAGTAACCTATGGCGGAGGCGGACACATAAGAGCTGCCGGATTCGAGGTAAAGGGCAACTACGAGGATAATCTTAACAATATTCTTGATATGATACGAGAGCAGCTATAGAAGGAGATAAGCCGTTGATAAATGGTGTTATAAATGTATACAAAGAAAAAGATTATACATCATTTGATGTTGTGGCAAAGCTTAGGGGAATACTTAAGCAAAAGAAGATTGGCCATACAGGAACTTTAGATCCTATGGCTGAGGGAGTTCTTATAGTATGTCTTGGCACAGCTACCAAGCTTGTTGACATGATAACCTCCGGTGATAAGGAATATCGTGCAATAATTAAGCTTGGTATCACAACAGATACCGAGGATATAACGGGAAAGATTCTTTCTGAGAGTGATATTACAGAGGAGCTTACCATAGATAAGATAAGAGAAACAATTTTATCTTATGTGGGAGAATATAATCAGATTCCGCCTATGTACTCTGCACTTAAGAAGGATGGAAAAAAGCTGTATGAGTATGCAAGGCAGGGTATAACTATTGAGCGTGAGCCTAGACTTGTGCATATATATTCTATCACCGATATTGATTTTTCAGGATTTGATAATGACAGGGAGATTAGCTTCCTTGTAAAATGCTCAAAGGGAACATACATAAGAAGTCTTTGTCGTGATATTGGAGAGAAGCTTTCATGTGGAGCGGTTATGAGCGGACTTATCAGAGAGAATGTTCATGGCTTTAGTGTAGACGATGCACTTAAGCTTTCTGATATAGAAAGACTTGCAGGCTCAGATGAACTGGCATCATATATAATGCCGGTTGATTCTCTTTTGTCAAAATACGAGATAGCAAAGATAAAGCCTGAGTACGAAAAGGCACTTATGAATGGAAATAAGCTAAAGCCAGCGGCTTTTGGTTATACACCGGATACCCTTATAAAAGACACTATACGAGTGTATAATGGTGATGAATTTATGGCACTGTATTCTTATCAGAAGGATGAAAAGCTATACAAGCCATACAAGATGTTTTTAAGCAATTAATATACAGATATTTCAGGAGACAGGTAACTTGAAGGTAACGACATACGAACAGGTACAAGTTGATAAATCAGCAGTTGCACTTGGCAAGTTTCAGGGCTTGCACAAAGGACATATGCTTTTGCTTGAGAAGATAGCTTCACTTAAGAGCGAGGGACTTACAAGCGTTGCATTTACAATTAATATGCCCAGTGAAAAGGTGCTGTATCTCCCTGATGAGCGATTTTCAATACTTGAAGGTATGGGTATTGACGTAGCTGTTGAGTGTGATTTCTCTGAGAAGTTTGCCGCTATGTCTGCTGAAACATTTGTTGTTGATATATTGGTTAATAAGCTTCATGCAGCTTACGTTGTTGTTGGAGAGGATTTTCGGTTTGGCTTCAACAGGGAAGGAACTGTTGACAGATTAATAGAATATGGTCTAAAATATGGATTTAGAGTTATTGCATTTGAGAAGCTATGCGTTAATGATGATGTTATTAGCTCATCACTGCTTAGAAACCTTATAGATTCAGGAGATATAGGCTATGCGAGTGAGCTTATGGGAAGAGATTATTCGCTTACTGGTATTGTAAGTCATGGAAAAAAGCTTGGAAGAACTATAGGATTTCCGACAGTTAATATATATCCTTCTTCAAGGAAGCTTTTGCCTCCGGCTGGAGTATATGAGACACGACTTATGATTGATGGCGAGTGGTACAAGGGCGTAACTAACGTAGGTGATAATCCTACTACCGATGGTGATGGAAAGACCAGAGTTGAGACATATATTGTTGATTACAGCGGAGATATGTATGGTAAGGTAATCACGGTATACTTCAAAAGCTTTATCAGGCCGGAGAAGAAATTTAACAGCATAGAAGAGCTAAAAAAACAGATAGATATTGATAAGGAAAGTGTTATGCATCAGTAGCTCAGTGGATAGAGCAATGGCCTCCGGAGCCATGTGCGGAGGTTCGATTCCTCTCTGGTGCATTTTTAATAAGAAGGAGATGTGATTGGATGGAAGATAATAACGAGAAGAAGAAAAATGGCGGAGTTGCCGGACTGTTTTTACTTTTTGGATGGCTTTTATTTGTTCTTATGGCACTGATTTTTTATTTTTATTATTGGAATAGCCTGCCATTTGCATCTGGAATTCAGAATATGATATAAAAATATAAGGCTGTTGTGCAAATCCGTTTGTTAATAATAGTGAAACAGATTAGCATAACAGCCTGTTTTAATATAGTTCTTTAGTCGAATTCCCCTAGTGAATCTTCGTCTGTATCATCTACAGCCCTGATGTCTATACCTCTTGGCTGGACAGGTGTAGAAAAGACTATCTGTGTCTCGGTGTTTCCGTATTTCTGAAGCTGACCTATGAATGTATCTAGCTCCATTGTGCTTGGGAAGCATACCTTAATCAGCATTGAGTAAGCTCCGGTGACACAATTACATTCAAGTACATTAGGACAGGCATCAATAAATGGATAAAATTCAGGCTTACGCTTAGGATCAAGAGCCATGTGAATAAAGGCTGTGATATGGAGCCCTAGTGCAACTGGTGTTACCTGAGCGTGATAGCCGGATATAATACCACTTTTCTCAAGCCGCTCAATACGGGCGGATACTGCTGGAGATGATAGGAATACCTTACTTGCAAGGTGCTTAAGCGGGTATCTTGCATTCTCCTGTAGTAGGTGAAGAATTTTTTTGTCAATGTTATCCATGTTATCCCTGCTTTCGTTATGTATTTTTTATAAGGGCATTATAATAGATGAATTACGAAATATCAAGAACTATATTAAAAAAATTAACCAAAACACATCAACACAGATTAAATACAGGCAAAACACCTAATAATATAAAATATACAAGCACACATGCATAATTATACAAATGAGGTTTATGTTGGAGGAAATATGGCACAGGAGATTAGATTAAATAAATATATAAGTGAATCCGGTTTATGCTCGCGAAGACAGGCTGATAAACTGATTGAGGAAGGAAAGATAACTGTAGATGGAGTTGTGGCAGACCTTGGAACTAAGGTCGATGGAAGTCAGGCTGTTAAGTATCAGGGAAAGCTTATCAGACCGGTAAATAAAACAGTCATATATGCGTACAATAAGCCTATAGGTCAGGTGTGTACATCTGCTGAGGCTGACAAGGACAGTATATTTAATTATGTTAAATTCCCTGTGAGAGTTAATTATGTCGGAAGACTTGATAAGGATTCTTCAGGACTGCTGCTTTTAACTAATGACGGAGAATTGTCTAATCACATTCAGAAGGCAAGATATAACCACGAAAAAGAATATCGTGTTCGTGTAAATCGTGATATTACAGATGAGTTTATAGAGAAAATGTCTGATGGAGTTCCTATTCTTGACACTGTAACTAAAAAATGCACAGTTAAAAAGACGGGGGCAAGGACGTTTAGTATAGTGCTTACACAGGGGATTAACCGTCAGATAAGGCGAATGTGTGAGTATTTTGGATACAGGGTAGTTAATCTTAAACGTGTGCGTATGCTCAATGTAAGAATTGAGGGAATAAGACCTGGAGAATATCGTGAGCTTAGCCGTGAAGAAGAGAGTAAGCTTCGCAGATTGGTGAGAGAGGGAGAATAGGTATGTCGCTTAATGAAAAAACAGAGAGAATAAAGGAATTGGTTACAACTCTTAACGAGGCAGCTAAGGCATATTATCAGTATGACGAGGAGATAATGAGCAACCTTGCCTATGATACATTATATGATGAGCTTGTCTCATTGGAAAAAAGCACAGGACTTATAATGTCAAACAGTCCTACACAGAAGGTAGGTTATGAGATACTTAGCGAGCTCCCTAAGGAGAGACATGCTGAACCTATGCTTTCTCTTGATAAAACTAAGAGTGTTGATGATTTATCTGCATGGCTTGGCGATAAAGAAGGTGTTATGTCATGGAAGATGGATGGACTTACAGTTGTCCTTACTTATGAGGATGGAGCTCTTGTCAAGGCTGTAACAAGAGGAAATGGTGAGATAGGCGAGGTAATCACAAACAATGCAAGAGTGTTTGCAAACCTTCCACGCTCTATAAGCTATAAGGAGCAGCTCGTTATCCGTGGTGAGGCAGTTATAAAATACTCTGATTTTGAAAAAATAAATGCGACTATAGAAGATGTAGATGCAAAATATAAAAATCCAAGAAACCTGTGCTCAGGCTCAGTGAGACAGTTAAATAATCAGATTACTGCCGAGAGAAATGTTCATTTCTTTGCATTTAATATGCTTGACACAGGGGATAAGTCGATAGATGCCACTATGAATTCTAAGTTTGATTTTCTTACATCGCTAGGATTTGAGGTTGTCTGGCATACAAATGTTACAGCAGCTTCCATGCATGATACGGTTAAGCTTTTTGCTGAGAAGATAACAACAAATGACTTTCCGTCAGACGGACTGGTACTGTCCTATGATGACGTTGTATATGGAAAACAGCTTGGACGTACAGCTAAGTTTCCTCGTGATTCCATAGCGTTTAAGTGGGCTGATGAGCAGGCTGTGACAAAGCTTAAGGCTATAGAATGGAGTCCGTCGAGAACAGGTCTTATCAATCCTGTTGCAGTATTTGACGCTGTAAGTCTGGAGGGAACATCAGTTAGCCGTGCCAGTGTTCATAATGTAAGTATAGTTAAACAGCTTAAGTTAGGTGTCGGTGATGAGATAAAGGTATACAAGGCTAATATGATTATTCCACAGATAAGTGAGAATATTACACAGAGCGGCAATGTAGAGATTCCTGATACCTGTCCTGCGTGCGGTCATAAGACAGTTATTAAAAATGATAATGAAATAGAGACTCTCTATTGCCCTAACATGTCGTGTCCAGCCAAGACAATCAAACTGTTTACACATTTTGTGTCTAGAAATGCAATGAATATAGACGGCTTATCAGAAGCAACACTTGAGAAGTTTATAGATTGTGGATTTATAAATGAGCTCTATGACATATACAGGATTGAGAAGTACAGGGATGAGATAATAAAGCTTGATGGTTTTGGCGAGAAGTCCTACGATAACATGATTTCTTCCATTGATGCATCAAGAAACACTGAACCATCAAGACTGCTTTATGGAATCGGAATTATCAATGTCGGTAACACAACCGCAAGACTTATATGTAAGTATTTTAACAATGATATGGAGAAAATTATAAATGCGGATGTCACTGAGCTTTCTATGATAGATGGAATAGGAGATGTTATTGCGGAGGGAATAGTTGCTTATTTTGCTGACAATAACAACATCAGGGTTCTAAGAGAATTATTGTCAGAGATTACATTTGTGGAAGTTACAAATGATAGTGAGGAAGACCTTGCCGGAAAGACATTTGTAATCACGGGAACTCTTAATCACTATGAGAACAGAGATGCCCTTAAGAAGGAGATAGAAAACAGAGGCGGAAAGGTATCTGGAAGTGTATCTTCTAAGACAGCTTATCTTATCAATAATGATGTGTTGTCATCTTCATCAAAGAACAAAAAGGCAAAGGAATTGGGTATACCTATAATTTCAGAGGAGGATTTCTTGAAGTTATAGATTAATAGTGTTATACTGATGTTTGCTAAAAGGGTTATTATTACCACAGAAGTGAGGGAAATTTAGATGCCGATAAAAATAGATAACGATTTACCTGTCAAGAAGATTCTTGAGCAGGAAAATATATTTGTCATGGATGAGAACAGAGCCATAAGTCAGGATATAAGACCACTTGATATATTGATTCTTAATCTTATGCCTCTTAAGGAGGACACAGAGCTTCAGTTATTAAGAAGTCTCTCTAACACTCCATTGCAGGTTAATATATCATTTATAAGAACTATGTCCTATGAGTCAAAGCATGTATCTGAGTCTCATCTTGAGAGGTTTTATACAGATTTTAACAGTGTTAAGGATAAAAAATGGGATGGACTTATAATTACCGGTGCTCCTGTCGAGTTGATGGAATTCGAGGAGGTAGAGTATTGGAGAGAACTGACTAAGATAATGGACTGGTCAGAGGATAATGTTACATCAACTCTTCATATATGCTGGGGAGCTCAGGCTGGACTTTATTACAGATACGGTGTTAAAAAGTATAAGATGGACAAGAAATTCTCTGGTGTATATAAGCATTATACCTTCCATAAGAGGACACCTCTGGTAAGAGGTTTTGACGATTCATTCCTTGTACCACAGTCCAGATATACAGCTATAGATAAGGATGCTATTGTTAATAATCCTGATCTTGAAATAGTTGCTGAATCAGATATAACAGGTCCATATCTTATAATAGGTAATGCAGGCAAGAATATATTTGTAACAGGACATCCGGAGTACGATACATACACCTTGGATCAAGAGTACAAGCGCGATATAAAGAGGGGACTTAACCCTGATATTCCTGTCAATTATTATCCTGATGATAATCCTGATAATAAGCCGATAAAGTCATGGAGATGCCATGCTAATACTCTTTATGCCAATTGGTTAAATTATTATGTATATCAGAGTACTCCTTATGACTGGACAAAGAAGGTTACCGGCTGATATAAGAAAATTCCTTTTTTGTGCCGAGACATGATGTGAGCAGCAGTATATCAATTATGAAGTAGCTTATAGTCATTCCTGATATATAAGCGGTGATACCATATTTTGGTACTAAGGTGAATGATATTATAATCCTTATTGTTATTCCACTTATATTGAATATAAGATTTTTAAAAGCTTTATCAATACCATTCATAATTGCAGACAGAGTACCTGAGAGATAAATAAGCGGGCATAGGTAACTCATTTTTCTGAGTAACATGCCTGCTTTTATATTGTTAAAGGCAATCTCGCATGCCCATTTTCCAGACAACAAGAATATAAGCCATGCTGCGGCACCCAGCATAAGGCAGAATAATACACTGTTAATTATTGCTGACCTTATTTTTTTGTTGTCATTTTTTGCATTTGCATATGAAACTGCCGGAAGCAGCATCATTGAGAGCGATGTTGTAATTGTTGATGGAAATAACAAAAATGGAATTACAATACCGGTGACAATTCCGTACATCTCCATTGCAAGATTGCTGTCAGAATAATAATAGTAAAGCATTGTAGGCATAATAATTGCCTCAAAGCTAGAGAATAATGTGAATACAAGGTTATTTAAGGTTATTGGGGCTATATCGGTGCCGAGTTCCTTAATGAGAGATAGATTTGTTTTTCCTGATACATTTTCAGACATATAGCTGTCATTGTTCTTTTTCTTATATATTTCATAAAAAAATATTGCAAGAATGGTTGCTGCAATCTCCCCGACTACCACAGCTATAACTGCCAAAACAGCGTTTATTTTGTCGTCTGTCCATAAGCATGCCAGTATATAGGCAGTGGATATTCTTATTATTTGCTCAAACAGATGTGAAAAACCATGGAGTCCCGGTTTATTTACACCTACAAAATATGCGTTTATGCATGCCTTTACAGATACAAATGGTATGGCAATTGATATTATTTTTAGAAGAACGGCACAGTCAGTGTTCTTTAGGATATATCTGCTTATAGGATAAGCTGTATTATATATTACAAGACAGGTGATAAGACTTATTATGCCGGACATAATAAGACTTATATAAAATGTTTTTTTAACATTTTGTCCATTCTTCTTACCGATATGATATGATACATGCTTGGTTAGGGTTGTTGCGATTCCCTGAGAGCAGAAGGAGTATGTGAGTAGATAAATCGGAAAAATAAGCTGATATATTCCTAATTCCTTTACACCTATTAATCTTGTAAGGAATATTCTATTATAGAAACCTAATATTTTGGTTATAATACCAGCTATTGTAAGTATAAAAGTTCCCTTGATAATAGTGTTTTTTGACAAGATATACCCCTTAAATCTGATTAGTTAAATTATATTGGGTATAAATGAAAAATATTACTGATAATATTTTTCAATAGAAGATATTTTAGAGTAATTATGTTGACTTTGCGAAATCATAGTGATAAGGTATGAACGCAAAAGATAATTACTTAATTATATGTGTAAAGGAGTAGTGACAAATGGATAAATTAATATATTTGGATCACGCTGCCACAACTGCAACGAGACCAGAGGTTGTACAGGAGATGTTACCTTATTTTACGGAATATTACGGAAATCCATCTAGTATATATAAATTCTCATCAAACAGCAAGGAGGCAATCACTAAGGCGAGAAAGATAATCGGAGACAGTCTTAATACAGATGCTTCTAACATATATTTTACAGCAGGTGGCTCTGAGTCGGACAACTGGGCACTTAAGGCTACAGCAGAGGCATATGCAGGTAAAGGTAAGCACATTATCACAAGTAAGATAGAGCATCATGCTATACTCCACACTGCTGAATATCTTGAGAAGCGTGGATTTGAGATAACATATATTGATGTTGACGAGAACGGAATAATCAAGATGGATGAATTAAAGAAAGCCATTCGTCCTGACACAATTCTCATATCAGTTATGTTTGCCAACAATGAGATTGGTTCAATACAGCCTATAAAGGAGATAGGAGAGCTTGCACACGAGAAAGGAATATTATTCCACACTGATGCAGTTCAGGCTTACGGTCAGCTCCCTATAGATGTAGAGGATATGCATATAGATATGCTCTCAGCCAGTGGACATAAGCTTAACGGACCTAAGGGTATAGGTTTTTTATATATTAGAAAAGGTGTTAAGATTAGGAGCTTTGTACACGGTGGAGCACAGGAACGTTCAAGACGTGCAGGAACAGAGAATGTACCTGGTATCGTAGGACTCGGAAAGGCTGTTGAGATAGCTGTCGCAACTATGGATGACAGAATCAAATATGAGACAGAGTTAAGAGATTATCTTATCGACAGACTGCTTGCCGAGATACCATATGCAAGACTTAACGGACACAGAGAGAAGAGACTTCCTAACAATGTCAATATAAGTTTCCAATTTATAGAGGGAGAGTCACTCCTTATTATGCTTGATATGGCAGGAATATGTGGCTCAAGTGGTTCGGCATGTACATCAGGCTCACTTGATCCATCGCATGTTCTTCTTGCAATAGGGCTTCCACATGAGATAGCTCATGGCTCACTAAGAATGACTCTTGGTGAGGAGAATACTAAGGAGGATATGGACTATGTTATTGATAATCTCAAGAGAATTGTAGAAAAACTTAGAAGCATGTCACCTTTGTACGAGGATTATGTTAAGAAAAATAATATAAAATAACCATATTACACAGAGCTTAGGAGGAAATATAGATATGTATAGTGAAAAGGTTATGGACCATTTTCAGAACCCAAGAAATGTTGGAGAAATCGAAAATGCAAGTGGAGTAGGTACCGTAGGTAATGCTAAGTGCGGTGATATAATGAGAATATATTTTGATATTGATGAGAATCAGATTATCAGAGATGTAAAGTTCAAGACATTTGGATGTGGAGCAGCAGTCGCAACAAGCAGCATGGCTACAGAGCTTGTAAAGGGCAAGAGCATATACGAAGCTCTTGAGGTTACAAATAAGGCTGTTATGGAAGCGTTAGATGGACTTCCACCTGTTAAGGTTCACTGTTCGCTGCTTGCTGAGGAGGCAATCCACGCAGCACTTTGGGATTACGCTGAGAAAAACAATATCAAGATAGAGGGCTTACAAAAGCCGGTAAGTGATATAAGCGAGCATGAGACAGATGAAGAATATTAGAGTCTGTCAGGTATTTAATTACAGATATATATAATAAAGAGGGATAATTGTCGATTGGTAACTGACAATTGTCCCTCTTGTTTTGCAGATGAATTAATCAATATGCATATATTTTGGATTGAACTCTTTTAATGGAATTGGCTTCGAGAATAGGAAACCCTGTGCATAGTGACAGCCATTCTCCAAAAGGAATTTCTCCTGTTCTTCAGTCTCAACTCCCTCAGCAATAGTATCAATACCTATATCCTGAGACATATTGATTGTATGTGATATTATCTTTTTGCCGCGTTCAGAGTTTAAAAATGCATTGAGAAATGAACGGTCAATCTTAAGTACATCAAATTGTGTATCGTTTATCATCTTAAGAGAAGAATAGCCTGAACCAAAATCATCCATGAGAAGCTTATATCCTTCGTTTTTAAGAGCATTTATGGATGCATCAGTGTTGTTATTCTGAATAGTCTCGGTTATCTCTATCTCAAGCAGGCTCTTTGGAACATTATAACGGGATATGTATGTGTTAAGTATTGTAATAAAATTAAAATCTTCTAAATGTACCCTTGATACGTTGACAGAGATTGGAACAGGGGTGGCACCGTTATCTATCCAGTACCTTAACGTTTTACAGGCTTCCTTCCACATGAAGTGGTCGATGTCACGGATAAAACCATTCTGCTCTGCAAGAGGAATAAAACTGTTAGGAGGAACGATTATGCCATCAGGGCGAACCCATCTTACCAAAGCCTCAGCACCACATACCTTTTTGGTAGAAATATCATATTTTGGCTGCAAATACATTGCAAGCTCGTTGTTATTGATGGCAACACGGAGGTTATCCTCTAGTTCTTTTTGCAGCTTCTGGCTGCTTCTAAGCTTATCACTGTAGATTACATATCTGGATATTGCATCCTTCTTACAGGCAATTCTTGCTATAGCCGCACAATCGCCATTAAAACGTGGCTGCTTTGATAAATCCTCTGCAAAATTAATTCCAAAACACAAGCGGTATACAACGTCCTTGTAATTGTTAATTTCTGTTTCAAGCTTATTAATAAAATCTATAACCTCATCCTGTTTTTTGTAAGCCATGACAAACATAAAAACATCTGCCGTAAGTCTTGAGAAGATAAATGTATTAGATACATAAAACTTCATTGTGTTATATATATTGTTAAGTATTTCATTTCCAAATTCCTCACCATAGTTCTCATTAAGGAACTTGAAATTCTTTATATCAAACTGTACAAATGCAAACTCAGTATCAGGATATGCATTTATAAGCCTTGTAATTCTTGAATTAAAAATTCTTGGATTCCTGTCATTTGAGAAGGACTCAAGAATTTCTTTGTTAGTTACCTCTGCCTCAGTGAGCTCTCTTAATGCGACAGCAGCCTCATATATAAGACCCCGGCTGTTTTTGCTTAGGTAAAAAATAATCTTATACCACGGAACAGAAGATGTCTTTTTGTATACTGCGTCGAGAATACGGAATTTAACATCGATAGTTGTATCGTCAATTGGAGTCTGAGCACCCTCGTATATTTTATCTCTGGCACGCTCTAGTAATACAATGTCCTCCTGTGGTATAGCCTGACGATTGATAAGTCTTGTGACAGGATCTGTATTTTCAAGATGTACATCCTTGTCAATATAAGGTGCAGCAACGTCAATTGTGTTATTAATTACATCCCAATAGAAAAAAGAATTAGATAAAGTATTCATCATTATATCTAATATCTTGTTATTAACATACTCCATATTTCTCCCCCTTACAAATTATGAAAAACAGGCTTTTGTTTTTCAAAGGTGCAGTAGTATTTAAAACCATGTGCCAATAAAAGTTCTTTAGCTATATCAAAACCATAGCCTACATATTCTGGTGTGTGTGCATCGCTTCCGACAGTGATTATCTCCCCGCCTGCATCCTTATACATCTTAAGAATGTCAGTATGAGGGTGTGGAAAATCAAGTCCACGATAAAGACTGCCTGTATTAATTTCTATTCCCTTGCCATTAGAGACAAGTATAGAAAAAATTTCAGTAAATAAATCGTAGTAATCAAGAATATTAAAATTATTAGCCTTTGATTTTCCGTATCTTAATATGTAATCCAGATGTCCATACACATTAAAGTCTGTAAAGCTCTTAATTGATTCAAGTATACTCTCAAAGTATCTGTAGTACGCTTCCTTATCTGTTTTTCCAATGAAATATTCCGGTCTGTATGGATCATATCCGTCTACAAGATGAGAGCTTGCAATAATGAAATCAAGCTCAGGGTGGGAGTGTACATAATTGGTAAGCTTCTCGGTTATCTCAGGCATTACGCCAAGCTCAACACCTATACGAAGGTCAAAGCTATCTGAGATTTCTTCCTTAATTTTGGACATATAGCTGTAATACCTGTCAGTGTCTAAGTCAAAGGTAAGCTCAGGTTCATCAGGAAATACAGGAAAATCCATATCATAATGATCTGTTATGCAGATAGAAGACAGTCCCTTTGATTTGGCACTTTCAATTATCTTATATATATCAGCATCTGAATCAGATGAAAATGCACTATGTAAATGATAATCAGGGAACATCATAAATAACCTCCGTAACATGATTTAATTTACATATAATTATAAAGCTTTTTCATTGTAAAGGAAAGCAATTTTAGTAAAAAAAAGATACATATTTGTTTAAAAGTATACCAAAGTCGAAAAAAAGGAAAAAAATTGCTAATTTAAGACTTGAATTTTATACCGAAAAAAGGTATTATAGCCTTGTGAAATTCAATAGATAAATTACTGCCTGTTTTAGGGCAGTACTTATAAAAACATTATTATTCAAAACTTAGGAGGAATAAAAAATGGCAGTAAAAGTAGCAATTAATGGTTTTGGACGTATCGGTCGTCTCGCATTCAGACAGATGTTTGATGCAGAAGGATATGAAGTTGTTGCAATCAACGACTTAACAAAGCCTTCAATGCTTGCACACTTGTTAAAGTATGATTCATCACAGGGTAAGTATCAGTACGCTGACCAGGTTTCAGCAGATGATGAGGCTGGTACAATCACAGTATGTGGTAAGACATTAAAGATTTATGCAGAGGCAGATGCTAAGAACCTTCCATGGGGAGCACTTGATGTTGACGTTGTTCTTGAGTGTACAGGTTTCTATGTATCAAAGGCTAAGTCACAGGCTCATATCGATGCAGGTGCTAAGAAGGTAGTTATTTCAGCTCCAGCTGGTAATGATCTTCCTACAATCGTATTCAGCGTAAATGAGAATACACTTACAGCAGATGATAAGATTATCTCAGCTGCTTCATGTACAACAAACTGCTTAGCTCCTATGGCTAAGGCACTTAATGACTACGCTCCAATTCAGTCAGGTATCATGTCAACAATCCATGCTTACACAGGTGATCAGATGGTACTTGATGGACCACACAGAAAGGGCGATTTAAGAAGAGCTCGTGCAGCAGCTGTTAACATTGTACCTAACTCAACAGGTGCAGCTAAGGCTATCGGACTTGTTATCCCAGAGCTTAACGGCAAGCTTATCGGTTCTGCTCAGAGAGTTCCTGTACCTACAGGTTCTACAACAATCCTTACAGCAGTAGTTAAGGGTAAGGACGTAACTAAGGAAGGCATCAACGCTGCTATGAAGGCTGCTGCATCAGAGTCTTATGGTTACAATGAGGAGCAGATCGTATCTTCAGATATCGTTGGTATGAGATATGGTTCACTCTTTGATGCTACACAGACAATGGTAGCTCAGATCGCTGATGATCTTTATGAGGTTCAGGTTGTTTCATGGTATGATAACGAGAATTCATACACAAGCCAGATGGTTAGAACAATCAAGTACTTTGCTGAGTTAGCTTAATATTAACTGTTAAGTTATTTATTTCAGACCTAAAAGGTCCGGTCAGTTTGGACCGGACCTTTATTTTATTATGTACACATATTTTATTTAGGAGGACTAAGAAATGTCATTAAACAAAAAATCAGTAGATGATATCAATGTTAAGGGACTTCGTGTTCTTTGCAGATGTGATTTTAACGTACCTTTAAAGGATGGCAAGATTACAGATGAGAACCGTCTTGTAGCTGCACTTCCTACAATTAAGAAGTTAATTGCTGATGGTGGTAAGGTTATCCTTTGCTCACACCTTGGAAAGGTTAAGACAGAAGAGGACAAGCAGACAAAGACTCTTGCTCCTGTAGCTGTACGTCTTTCAGAGTTACTTGGACAGGAAGTTAAGTTTGCTGCTGATCCTGAGGTTGTAGGACCAAATGCAAAGGCTGCTGTTGAGGCTATGAAGGATGGAGATGTTATTCTTCTTGAGAATACACGTTTCAGACCTGAAGAGACAAAGAATGGTGAGGCTTTCTCTAAGGACCTTGCAAGCATCTGTGATGTATTCGTTAATGATGCTTTCGGTACAGCACACAGAGCACACTGCTCAAATGTTGGTGTTGCAAGCCTTGTTGACACAGCAGTTGTTGGTTATCTTATGCAGAAGGAGATTGATTTCCTTGGTAACGCAGTAGAGAACCCAGTAAGACCTTTCGTAGCTATATTAGGTGGTGCTAAGGTTGCAGATAAGCTTAACGTTATATCAAACCTTCTTGAGAAGTGCGATACACTTATCATCGGTGGTGGTATGGCTTACACATTCCTTAAGGCTAAGGGATATGAGATTGGTAAGTCACTTGTAGATGAGACTAAGATTGATTACTGCAAGGAGATGATGGCTAAGGCTGAGAAGCTTGGCAAGAAGTTACTTCTTCCTGTAGATTCAGTTATGATAGATGATTTCCCTAACCCAATCGATGCTCCAGTTGAGACAACAATTTGTGACGCTGACAAGATGATTGCTACTAAGGAAGCTTGCGATATCGGACCTAAGACAATTGAGCTTTACTCAGAGGCAGTTAAGACAGCTAAGACAGTAGTATGGAATGGACCTATGGGTGTATTCGAGAATCCTACACTTGCAGTTGGTACAAAGGCAGTTGCAGCAGCACTTGCTGAGACAGACGCTACAACAATCATCGGCGGTGGTGATTCAGCAGCAGCAGTTAACCAGCTTGGTTATGGTGACAAGATGAGCCATATCTCAACAGGTGGTGGAGCTTCACTTGAGTTCCTTGAGGGTAAGGAGCTTCCTGGTGTAGCAGCAGCTAACGATAAGTAAGACCTTAGCGAAAACGAGCCGAAGGCGAAGTTTGAGCTTATGCAGAAAATATTTAATATAATTTTAGGAGAACAAAGATGGCAAGAAAGAAGATTATTGCAGGAAACTGGAAGATGAACATGACTCCTTCTCAGGCAGTTAAGCTTGTTGAAGAGCTTGCTCCACTTGTAAAAAATGATGAGGTAGATGTAGTATATTGCGTACCTGCTATAGATATCGTACCTGTAGTTGAAGCTGTTAAGGGTTCAAATGTACAGGTTGGTGCCGAGAATATGTACTTCGAGGAGAAGGGTGCATATACAGGTGAGATTTCAGCAGAAATGTTACTTGATGCAGGCGTTAAGTATGTAATTATCGGTCACTCAGAGAGAAGAGATTACTTCAAGGAGTGTGACTGCCTACTTAACAAGAAGGTTAAGAAGGCTATCGAGGCTGGTCTTACACCTATCCTTTGCTGTGGCGAGACTCTTGAGCAGAGAGAGATGGGCGTAACTATGGATTGGATAAGACTTCAGATTAAATCTGACCTTGCTGGTGTTGCAGCAGATGACGTTAAGAACCTTGTTATAGCTTACGAGCCAATCTGGGCTATAGGAACAGGTAAGACAGCTACAACTGAGCAGGCAGAGGAAGTATGTAAGGGAATCCGTGAGTGCATAGCTGAGATATATGATGATGCTACAGCTGATGCAGTTCGTATTCAGTACGGCGGTTCTGTAAATGCTGGCAATGCAGCAGAGCTTTTTGCTCAGCCTGATATTGATGGTGGACTTGTTGGTGGTGCATCACTCAAGGCTGACTTTGGTAAAATTGTAAACTATAAGTAGTAACATTTTCCAATTTAATAAATATACTATAAGGGATGTCGTAAGTTTGCGATATCCCTTTTATTGTGCTTGCTGTATATATCGCAGCTTTCATAAATATTTATAATAATGGAGATTGCCATGTTAAAGCTTATTGAAGAATTTGTGTTTTGGTATCCTGCTGTTATGTCCGTTACATGGGTTATTGGTGGAATAATATTCTATATATGTAACGAAAAAAGAAAACCTCTTACATTAAATGAAACACCTATGGTATCTATACTTATCCCATGCTATAACGAGGCAGAGACAATAGAAAAAACAATCTATGAGCTGTCAAAGCTGCAATATCCAAACTATGAGATAATCGCAATAAACGACGGAAGTACTGACAATACGAGTGAAGTGATAGAGGAGCTTGTTGATAGATACGACAGGCTCAGGTTCATAGACTTAAAGGAGAATAGCGGAAAGGCAAATGCACTGTATCTTGGACTTATTGCTGCTAACAGTGAAATACTTATGGGAGTTGATTCAGACGCATATCTGACACCTGATGCTTTAAATTATATTGTTCCACATTTTACTAATCCGAATAATGGGGAGCGTGTAGGTGCTGTTACAGGTAATCCGAGAGTCAGGAATAGAAGCTCACTTTTGGCAAAGCTGCAGCTATGTGAATATGCGAGTATAATAAGCCTTATCAAAAGAACACAGAGGATATGGGGAAAGCTTATGACAGTTTCCGGTGTCGTTGCAGCATTTAGAAAACGGGCACTGCTTGACTGTAAATTATGGGATAGGGATATGATAACGGAGGATATTGGCGTTACATGGAAGCTTGAAAAGCATTTCTGGGATGTGAGATATGAGCCAAATGCATTATGTATGATGCTTGTGCCTGAGTCTGTAAAGGGATTGTTTATGCAAAGAAAACGCTGGGCTAATGGTGGTATGGAAATTATAAGACGACACTATGATGTGTTTGGAAGCTGGAAAATGAGAAGACTTGTGATGATATATGTTGAGCAGATTATATCAATCGTTTGGGCGTTGTGCTGGCTTTTGATGCTTGTAATACTGATTATAGGACTGATTAGATTTGATGTCTGGCTGGCTCTGCCATATATATGGAAAAGTTTGTTTTTATCAGTTGTGTGTCTTATTCAGTTTACAGTTGCCATGCTGCTTGACAATAAATATGATAAAAATCTGGTCAGGAACGGAGTAGTTGCAATCTGGTATCCGTTTTTATATTGGTATATAAATGCAATAATTGTTATATGCTCATTGCCATCATTATTTAATCGCAGAAAAAAGACTGCAAAATGGGAGAGTCCTGACAGGGGGTTAGTGTAAATGGAATATAATATAAAAGAGCATTTGATATATGGAAATCAGCGTATGTGGAAGAAAATAATAGAGTGGATAATTACTATTATCGCATGGCTGGTTATTCTTTCGTATGTGGGATATCTGATATATGGGACATTTGCGATAAGATTTGGATGGTTTCTGCCAGAATTTGCAATATATAACAGAAATATGGTAATTGAGATTGGCAGATATTTCTATATTTTGCTTATTGTGGCACTTGTTGTTGCTGCGTTACTTATAGTCTGGAAGAATTATAATCTTAGAAGATTTGGTAAATTAAAAAGAAGAAAATTCAGAAAGCCTGTTTCAAATGAAGAGTTAGCCGAGATGTTCAAGGTGGATAAGAATATGATAGACAGTATTCAAAAATCAAGAGTTGTAGTGCTTGAATATAATATAATTCCTGAGGGGCTTGGCATGGGAAGGGAGAGAAAAAAGTCAGGGAAATATAGTGATAAGAATTAAACTGGAATTTTATTGTGTGAGGATATACAATGTGATAAAGTGTATATAAAGTAGACAACAATAGATAATGCCATATGGGGGGATTTTTTCGTGTTTGCATTTGAAAAAGCTATAAAGAAAAGAGGATATAAAGCAAAAAATGTACAATATATAACTGTATATAGCAAGGTTGAGAATAATGTTTTGTACATAATTTGTTCTACAGAAGATTCATATATACAAAAGGAATATATGAAAATTGAGAAAGGAATACATGATGATGGTTATAAGCCCATAGGAGATATATTATACAGATATGATATAGTCAGCCGTTGGGTAAAGGGATTATTTGAAATTGATAAATATGATGATGTTAAATTACTCCATGTAATAATAAGTGATAACCCGGAGCAATTCGGAGAAACGGCTGTTATTAATGATAATTATTGGCTTATACGTAAAATACCTGTTGAAGTTATTGTACCTGAGAATCAATCTACAGATTTTAATGGTATTTATGAATTGCTGGATGAAAAAATTCATGCCAGACGTGAGTCGGCGTATATAAGACTTGGTTTTGGAACTTTGTTTACATATAACAATTTCATTATAATTCTTAATATACTTATATTTGCGATAACAGCATCTGTTGGAAACACGAGAGATGTTTATTATTTGTATAATTGTGGAGCCCTTATAGTACCATTAAGGGGTTCAGAATTATACAGAATGATAACGTATGCATTTTTACATACAAGTAAGGCTCATATATTTTATGTTTCGGTGATGCTGTGGGCACTTGGCAATAGAGTAGAACTTATAATGGGACGGACCAGATATCTGTTGCTCTATATTGTTGTATGTGTTGGTTGCGCTATGGGTGAGATTATTCATTGCAGTATAATTGGAAGATATTATATTGTAATGGTTGGAGCATCTGGCGTGATTAGTGCATTTTTTACTATGAATATTATTGATCGTATAAAAATAATGGGCGCTAAAAAATTTTTTAAAAAGAAATCTAGTTATCTCTTTATATTAATTTTTATTGGATGTATTGTTCTTACAGATGCTAACGTTACTTATTGGGGACATTTGTTTGGACTTGTTTCGGGTATTTTATTTTATTATGTATCAAGATATATTGCAAAGAGGAAGGGTTATGAATAAAAAATTATTAATAATAATAGCAATCCAGACTGTAATTGTTGCATTTTTGGCAGGGTTACTTTGTGGAATTGCTATTCAAAAGAAAAAGACAAGTACTAATGTAGGTGGGAAAGAAACGGTTTTGGAGAATGATACGTCAGGTGAAAAAACAGAGAATGATACAGAATTAACATCAGGTGCGGATACTACATCTGATACGGAAGAGCTTACATCGGACGTTACGGTTAATCGTGGAGTTGATTATGGTGCTAAGGATATACCTGAGCCAACAACGGATGACTGGCTTCACACGGATGGAAACAAAATTCTGGATGCATATGGAAATGAGGTCTGGCTCACTGGTATTAACTGGTTTGGGTACAACACGGGAACGAATACATTTGATGGCTTATGGGCTGGTGATTTGAATCAGTCTATACAGGAGATAGCTAACCATGGGTTTAATGTTATCCGAGTTCCATTTTCGGCTGAGTTAATATTACAATGGTCAAGAGGTGAATATCCTGATGCAAACTTTAATCAGGCAACCAATGATTACCTTGTGGGAATGGACAGTCTGCAAATATTTGAATATGTTATAGGACAATGTCGTGCAAATGGGTTGAAGCTTATAATTGACATTCACAGCGCAGAGACTAATGCGAGCGGTCATACTGCCAATCTGTGGTACACTGAGCGCATTTCCTGTGATGATTATCTTTCCGCTTTAGCATGGATGTCAGACAGATATAAGAATGATGATACAATTATTGCGTATGACCTTAAAAATGAACCACACGGAAAGCCTTATGAGGGAAGTGAAGCTGCAAAATGGGATGCTTCGGAGGATGATAACAACTGGAGATATGTGGCTACCGAGGCTGCAATGACTGTGTTATCCAATAATCCTAATGCACTTGTAATGGTAGAGGGAACAGAGATATATCCTGTAGATATAAAGTCCAATGGTGATTTTTCTTCGACAAATGAGGATGATTATTATTTTAACTGGTGGGGTGGAAATTTAAGAGGAGTTGCTGATTATCCAATTGACCTTGGCGAGTATCAGGACAAGCTTGTGTATTCACCACATGATTATGGTCCTGCAGTATATGAGCAGCCATGGTTTTCAGGAAACTATGACTACGACTCACTTATGGAGGATTGCTGGCACGATAACTGGTTTTATATATACGAGAATGATACTGCACCGCTTCTCATAGGAGAGTGGGGAGGATTTATGTCAGAGCCTAATCTTACATGGATGACATATATGCGTGAGCTTATAAGCAAATACCATCTGAATCATACATTCTGGTGCTTCAATGCTAATTCTGGAGATACCGGTGGAATGGTTTTGGATGATTTTACGACATGGGACGAGGAAAAATATAACTTTGTAAAGCCGGTTCTCTGGAATAATGGCGATAAATTTATCGGACTTGACCATGAAATAGCACTTGGTATAAATGGAATAAGCCTTGGAGAATACTATAAATAGCTTGAAAAAATAACATTTAATGTATATAATCAAATATTGGAAATGAATTTAATAATTTAACATAAAGGAGAATAAACATGAGTAAAAAACCAGTAGTTTTAATGGTACTTGACGGTTACGGCTTAAGTGACAAGACAGAGGGCAATGCAATAGCTATGGCAAATACTCCTGTAATGGATAAGCTTATGGCTGAATGTCCATTTGAGAAGGGTTATGCTTCAGGACTTGAGGTTGGACTTCCTGAGGGACAGATGGGTAACTCAGAGGTTGGACATATGAATATAGGTGCAGGACGTGTTATATATCAGGAGCTTACAAGAATAACCAAGTCTATTAAGGATGGAGATTTCTTCGAGAATCCTGAGATGCTCGCTGCTATAGATAACTGCAAGAAGAACAACTCAGATTTACATCTCTGGGGACTCTTATCAAATGGTGGTGTACACAGCCACAATACACATCTCTATGCAATTCTTGAGCTCTGCAAGAGACAGGGATTATCAAATGTATACGTTCATCCATTTTTCGATGGAAGAGATACAGCTCCAGCTTCAGGAAAGGGCTTCCTTGAGGAGCTTATAGCTAAGATGGACGAGATAGGTGTAGGTAAGGTTGCATCTATGTCAGGACGTTACTATGCTATGGACAGAGATAACAGATGGGACAGAGTTGAGCTTGCATACAAGTCACTTGTAACAGGTGAGGGCGTTATGACGGAAGATCCTGTTGCTGCTATGCAGGAGTCTTATGATAAAGAGGTATTTGATGAGTTCGTGCTTCCTACAGTAGTTACTGAGAATGGTAAGCCATTGTCAGTTGTTAAGCCTGACGATTCAGTTATATTCTTCAACTTCAGACCTGACAGAGCGAGAGAGATTACAAGAGCATTCTGCTGTGATGATTTTGACGGATTTGAGAGACCAAACGGCCGTATGCCACTCGTATATGTATGTTTCAAGGATTATGATGAGACAATTCCTAATAAGCTTGTAGCATTTAAGAATGAGGAGATTACCAATACTCTTGGTGAGTACCTTGCTAACAAGGGTAAGACACAGCTTCGTCTTGCAGAGACAGAGAAGTATGCACACGTTACATTCTTCTTCAATGGCGGTGTTGAGGAGCCTAATAAGGATGAGGACAGAATTCTTGTTAAGTCACCTGCTGTTGCAACATATGACTTAAAGCCTGAGATGAGTGCACCAGAGGTTAGCGAGAAATTAAACAGTGCTATAACATCAGACAAGTATGATGTTATCATAATCAACTTTGCAAATCCTGATATGGTTGGTCATACAGGAGTTATACCTGCTGCTGTTAAGGCTGTTGAGACAGTGGATGCCTGTGTTGGCGCTGCCGTAGAGGCTGTTAAGTCTGTTGATGGTGTATTGTTCATATGTGCAGACCACGGTAATGCAGAGCAGATGATTAACTATGAAACAGGCGAGCCACACACAGCTCACACAACTAATCCGGTTCCATTTATCTTATATAACTATGCACCATGCAAGGCACTTAGAAAGGGTGGATGCTTGGCAGATATAGCACCTACACTTCTTGAGATTATGGAGCTTGAGCAGCCGGAGGAAATGACAGGTAAATCACTTATTATAAGATAAGACGAGGCTAATCGTTATGAACAAATTTATAAAAGAATTTAAAGAATTTGCTTTAAAAGGAAATGTTATGGATCTTGCAGTCGGTGTTATTATCGGTGCTGCATTCCAGAATATAGTAACTGCACTTACAAACAGCTTTATCACACCTCTTATCGCTGCAATAACCGGAAGCACTGGTGAGGATGGACAGATTAAGATAGGCGGACAGTTTACTGTCAATGGTGCAGTGTTCACATATGGAGATTTTATATCTGCAGTTATAAATTTCATAATTATGGCATTTATACTCTTCCTTTTGGTTAAGGGTATGAATAAGCTTATCGATTTCGGTAAGAAGAAGGAAGAGCCGGCAGCAACGCTCACAAGAAAGTGTCCGTACTGCTATGGTGATATAGATGTAAAGGCTACAAAATGTATGCATTGTACATCTGATGTTACACCTGAGATTGCAGAGTAACTATAATATTACAATTAATAATGTATAATTAAGCCTCCATCGGTAAATAATGACTGTAAAATATAACACAGTTTTGTTGATATACCGATAGGAGGCTTTTTTATGCGTGTAGATAAGATTAAACATATATCTGCAAGAGAAATATTGGATTCAAGAGGAAATCCTACTGTTGAGGTTGAGGTTGTCACAGACAGCGGAGCATCAGCGAGAGCATCCGTTCCGTCAGGTGCTTCGACAGGAGAGTATGAGGCACACGAGCTTAGGGATGAAGAAAAAAGATATATGGGAAAAGGCGTTTTTAAAGCCGTCACAAATGTAAATACAAGAATTGCAGACAGGCTTATAGGAAGCAATGTATATAATCAGGCTGCAATAGATAAATTTCTTGCCGATTCAGATGGAACTGAGAACAAATCAAGATATGGTGCAAATGCCATACTTGGTGTTTCACTTGCTGTTGCAAGAGCTGCTGCAAATTCGCTTAGAATTCCACTGTACAGATATATAGGCGGAACAAATGCCAAGCAGCTTCCGCTTCCTATGATGAATATATTGAATGGTGGATGTCATGCTGACAATACAGTTGACTTACAGGAGTTTATGATTGCACCTGTAGGGGCGGATTCGTTCAAGAATTGTATGGAGATGAGTGCTGAGATATATCACACTCTAAAAAAAATCTTAGCTGAGAATGGACTTTCTACAGGAGTAGGTGACGAGGGAGGATTTGCGCCTAATCTTGCAAGCTCATTTGAGGTGTTGGATTATCTGGTTGAGGCTATAAAGCAGGCTGGATATATTCCATTTGATGATGTAAAAATTGCAATTGATGCTGCTGCAAGTGAGCTTTATGATGATAATACAGGC
>Ga0129311_1000394_pt1 | contig 39829 bp, 27 predicted proteins | sample Go1ome_FD_94435 | JGI IMG/M metagenome (GOLD analysis project Ga0129311, IMG submission 94435) | Western lowland gorrila individual fecal microbial communities from Wisconsin, USA - Go1022B metagenome | ecosystem: Host-associated > Mammals > Digestive system > Large intestine > Fecal | place...
GGTCCGTCATACCGAACAAAAGATATCCGGTCCTTGTTGGAAGTTCAAACTGCGGAGGAATAAGTGGAAAAACCTACATTTTTATATTCCATTTTTCCTACATTTTTATATTGACTTTTACAAAAGACATTAAAACAGGCTGAAACCAAAGAGGACGAAAATTAGCACGTGAGAAAAAATGAAGAAAAAGACATTAAATGGTCTTCCGGGCTGTTTTGGAAATGTTGGCTATAAATAATATTTTTCCGAAAAGACATTAAAACAGGCTTGGCGACACCGAAGTGAAAATTGACAATGTGTGCGCAAATAAAGAAAGACATGAAATTCCCTGCAGGCGAGCGAGAAAAACCATGAAGTGCGGGAAATTCCTTGCAAGAGAGCGAGAAAAACCATGAAGTGCGGGAAAATCCCTGCAGGCGAGCGAGAAAAACCATGAAGTGCAGGAAAATCCCTGCAAGTGAGCGAGAAAAAACCATGAAGTGCAGGAAATTCCCTGCAGACTTGCCTACAAGCAATCATCCATCAGCAAGTAATTATTCATCAGCAAGCAATCATCAAACAGCAAGCTATCAGCAAGTGATTATCAAGAAATCTTCAAGCAGCTAGAAGGTAGTTAGAAATGCAGAACAGTAGTAAGAAAATTTCATTTAGCATATTCTCGAAGCATCGCGCGGCCCTTTCGGGGCTTGCGATTCTCCTAATTATGGTCTTCCACTATTTTGAAAATGTGGTGCAGATGGGAGAGGAGCATATTATTTACGGGCCAGCTCTTCTTTGGTGCAGGCTGATTGGCTCCATCGGCGTGGAACTTTTCCTGCTGATTTCTGGCATTGGCCTTTATTTCTCTTTCCATAAAAATAGAAAGCTTCTTTCTTTCTATGAAAGACGACTGAAAAGAATTCTTCTGCCATATTTTTTAGTGTCAGTTCCTTTCTTTATTCTGCGTGATATTTTCGTTCCTGTCTGGGAACTGAAGCAGGCTTTGGTGGAGATGGGGGTAAGAGATGTGTCCTATGGAAAAATCCTGCTGGAGAGTAGCCAGGGAATTTCCAAGGGAGCCAACTGGGTAAATGTACTCCGGGATATTTTCTTCGTGGACTTCTGGAGAGAAGGAGACCGCTCTCTTTGGTACATCGTCTTTGTTCTTGCCATGTATCTGATCTTCCCTATTTTTTATTATCTGGTGGAGGTAGATGCTAGCCTTTCAAAGAAGGCACCTCATTGGTATCTTATGCCAATCCTTTTTACAGCCTTTTTTGTACTGGCTTTCCATTTCTTTGCTGGCAGCCATCCGGAAATCTGGGACAATACAGAAATTGCCTGGCTGAGAATTCCGGTTTTCTTATTTGGTGTTTACTGGGGTAGAAAGGTATTTCATAAAGAAAATTTTGAGCTGGGAGATTATCTCTTCCTGGCTTTTGGTTTTGTATTCTATATCATCGAGTTCTTCCGTAATTCCGTGACTGTTCCAAATGGAGACCGCATGGTGACGGGACTATTTTCCATGACAGTACTTCTGGTGCTTGCTCTTTTCTGTCAGTGGGTTCAGGGAGCAGGGGATAAGAGGCAAGGCGACAATGCATTCTACAGCTTCCTCCTCTTCTGTGGTGACCGCTCCCTGGAACTTTATCTCACTCATGTCACCATTCGTTCCCTCTTTAATGCAGTGGATTTTAAGACCTGCATTCTCTGGCATTACGCCATCTGCCTGGCAATCTCATTTGTCCTGTCAGTGGCTATTCACAAACTTTTAAGCACAATTAAATAATATGACAAAAAGTCCTTGAGTTCACGAACACAATGTTATATATTGTTCATGAACGGCACGTTGACAGAGAGACTGTCAAAGATGTGCAAATGAAATTTGCATATAGCCCTGAAACAAGCCTGCAAATGGTATTTGCTGGCATCTTGCCTAATCAAGGAGTTGTCATGAATAAACAGAGTTCTGATATCTTACTCGCTCTTGCGAAAAATAAATTCAATAATCAAAGAGAACTTGCGGCCTTTACAGGACATGCTCTCGGTGTAATCAATAAGGAACTGAGGAATCTGGAAGAAGAGGGCTTCGTGAAGGAACTTGCTTTAACCAAGAAGGCGAAGAGCCTGATGGCAAAAACCAAGCCTCAGAATGCCATTATTCTTGCGGCAGGATTTGGAATGCGCATGGTTCCAATCAATACGGAAACACCAAAGGCACTTCTTACTGTAGATGGAGAGGTTCTTATTGAACGTCAGATTCGTCAGCTCCAGGAAGTGGGCATCACAAAAATTGATGTGGTGGTTGGATTCATGAAGGAGCGCTTCGAATATCTTATGGATGATTTCGGTGTAAATCTCATCGTAAATCCTCTCTATGCTTCCCATAATAATATTTCTTCTTTGGCAGCAGCTGCCAAGAAACTTGCAAATACATATATTGTTCCATGTGACGTATGGTGCGAGAGCAACCCATTTGCACAGGATGAACTGTACTCCTGGTACATGGTCAGCGATGAAGTGGACGAAGAGTCCGATGTGAGAATCAATCGTAAGAACGAACTGGTTCGCGCCAAGAACGCTGCAGGAAATAAGATGATCGGTATTTCCTACCTCTGCGGTGAAGAAGCAGAGCAGGTAAAGGAGAGAATTCTGAAGATGAATCAGGATGCAGCCTTCGATGACAAGTTCTGGGAGGAAGCTCTTTACACAGATGACCGCATGATTGTAACGGCAAGGGCTGTGACTGCAGATTCTGTGATGGAAATTAATACTTACGAACAGCTTCGTGAGATTGATGAAAATTCTGGTCACTTAAAGAGCGACGCCCTGGAAATTATCGCTGAGGTTTTCCAGTGTAAGCCGGAAGACATCGTCAATATTCAGGTGCTGAAGAAGGGCATGACCAATCGCTCCTTCCTTTTCGAATGTAAGGGCAAGAAATACATTATGCGAATTCCTGGCGAGGGCACAGATCAGATGATCAACCGTAAGCAGGAAGCGGCAGTTTATGCAGCAATCAGTGGCAAGGGCCTCTGCGACGATCCTGTCTACATCAATCCGGACAACGGTTATAAGATTACAGCCTTCCTGGAGGGAGTTCGGAATTGTGACCTGGAGATTGAAGAAGATGTTGCCCGGGCAGTTATCAAGATGCGGGAATTCCATCAGATGGGCCTGCAGGTAAAGCACACCTTTGATATTAAAGGCCAGACAGAATTCTACGAAAGTCTTTGGAATGGAAAGCCTTCCATGTACCGGGACTACAAAGAAACCAAGGCAAATGTCATGTCCTTATGGGACTTCATTAACAGCCAGAAACACGACTGGTGCCTGACTCATATTGATGCAGTCTGCGACAACTTCCTTTTCTTCAAGGATGAAAATGGGGAAGAACAGGTGCAGCTTACAGACTGGGAGTACTCAGGCATGCAGGACCCACATGTGGATATTGCCATGTTCTGTATCTATGCCATTTACGACAAGGATGGGGTGGATGCTTTCATTGATCGTTACTTTGAAGGAAAGTGTGACAAGGCAACTCGCTGCAAGATTTATTGTTATGTTGCAGCCTGTGGACTTCTCTGGTCCAACTGGTGCGAATACAAGGCCCAGCTGGGGATTGAATTCGGCGAGTACAGCTTAAGACAGTATCGCTATGGTAAAGATTTTTACCGCTATGCAAAAGAACTCATGGAGGAAATCTAATGATTAAAGTGGATAACGCAGTCATTATGGCTGCAGGTACTTCCAGCAGATTTGCTCCGATTTCCTACGAGAAGCCAAAGGCTCTGGTGGAAGTAAAGGGAGAAATCCTGATTGAAAGACAAATCAGACAGCTGCAGGAAGCTGGCGTTGAGGATATTTACATTGTGACAGGTTACAAGGCAGAAGAACTTCAGTACCTGAAGGATAAGTTCGGAGTAAAGCTTCGCCACAATCCAGACTATGCCACAAGAAATAACAATGCTTCCATCAAGGTGGTGGAAGATATCCTGAAGAATTCTTATATCTGTTGTGCAGATAATTATTTCCCGATAAACCCATTTGCCAAAGAGGAGGAAGCCTGCTTCTACGCCGCTCCATACATAGAGGGGCCTACCCAAGAGTGGTGCATTACAACAGATGAAAATGATGTCATGACCAAGGTAGTAATCGGCGGAAGAGATTCCTGGATTATGATGGGCCATGTTTTCTGGGACGAAGAGTTTACAAAGAAGTTTCTGAAAATTCTGGATGCAGAATATGATCTGCCAGAGACGGCGCAGAAACTTTGGGAAGATATTTATCTGGACCACATGGATGAACTGGTGATGAAAATCAAGAAGTATGATAAGAATTTCATCTTCGAGTTCGACACATTGGACGAGCTTCGGGCTTACGACAAGTCCTATGTGGACCATACAAGATCCAAGATTTTGCAGAAGATTGCAGAAGAGTGTCAGGTGGGTGAGGGCGACATTGTTGACATCACCACCATTAAGGGTGACACCAATGAAGCGATTGGTTGCAGATTTAAGATAAAGGGTAAAGAGTATTCATATTATTACAAGGAAGGCCTCAAGGCCTAAAGGGGAAATCATGAAAGAGAAAATTCAAAAGAGTCAAATCGACTGGTTCATCACATTAGTACCACTCATCATCATTCTGGCAATGGCTGTCCTGTTCTTTATCTTTCCAGAGCAGTCAAATGAGATTGTGGGCAAAGTCAGATATTTCTTCGGTGATACGGTTGGTGCTTACTACCTGGTAATCGGCCTGGGAATCCTGATTGTGTCATTTGTAATCGCAGGTTCTAAGTACGGTAATATCGTTCTGGGTAAGCCAAATGAAAAGCCAAAGTATAACTTCTGGGTTTGGGGTTCCATGATGTTCACCTGCGGACTTGCTGCAGATATCGTATTCTATTCATTCTCAGAATGGGTAATGGATGCTGTTGATCCACATATGGCAGAACTGGGCGATACCATGCAGTGGGCTGCTGTATTCCCAATGTTCCACTGGTCTATGATTCCTTGGGCATTCTACTTGGTACTTGCTGTTGCCTTTGGTTTCATGCTTCATGTAAGAAACAGAAGCAGACAGAAGTATTCAGAAGCTTGTCGACCAATTCTTGGCAAGCATACAGATGGCTGGCTGGGTCGTATTATCGACGTGCTTGCTGTATTTGCCTTGATTGCAGGAACAGCTACAACATTCTCAGTAGCAACACCACTTCTGGCAACCATTATCATCAATATATTCGGACTTTCTATTGATCGTACCCTTCTTACAATCATTATTCTTCTGATTACATGTGCTATTTATACATACTCACTCCTTCATGGTATGAAGGGTGTTTCTATCTTGGCTAAGCTTTGCATGGTATTCTTCTTCGGATTCCTTGCCTTCGTTTTAATCGCCGGCGGTCAGGCAAAGTTCATCATTGAAACCGGTATTCAGTCCATCGGAACTATGGTAAATCATTTCATTGATCTTTCCACATACACAGATCCAATGAGAACATCATCCTTCCCACAGAACTGGACCATTTACTACTGGGCATATTGGATGGTTTGGTGCGTAGCTGCTCCATTCTTCATCGGTTCTATCTCACGCGGTAGAACAGTTCGTCAGACAATCGTTGGTGGCTATGTATTCGGTGTTGGTTCCACACTTCTGTCCTTCATCATCCTGGGGAATTACTCTATGGGTATCCAGATGCATGGCATGGCAGACTTCATCGCATCTTACAATGCCAGCGGAGACCTCTACAGCCTGATCATTGAAATGCTTTCTACACTGCCAGCAGCCAAGTTCATTCTTTTCTGGGTAGTTCTGACAATGATTGCCTTCTATGCAACATCCTTCGATTCCATTGCCCTGATTGCATCATGCTATTCATACCACAAGCTGGAAGATGGCAAACAGCCTAACAAGTTTATCGAACTTATGTGGTGCATCCTTCTGATTGTATTACCAATTGCTCTGCTCTTCAGTGAGTCATCCATGAGCAATATCCAGTCAGTAAGTATCATCGCTGCATTCCCAATCGCCATTGTAATCTGCCTGATTACCGCATCCTTCCTGAAAGATGCCAAGGCATATATGAAGGAACTGGAGGAAGGCACCATCACAGAGAATTCCAAGATTGTCACAGCCGAGGTCACAAAATCAAAAAAAGCATCCAAGAAAACAAAAGAAAGTGCCACAAAAAAGGCAGAAGTTGAATTAAAAACAGAGTAAGAAATTTGATATACAAATTAGATTCTTTGAGTAGAATTAAAGTATAGGAAATTTAAAAGCACTTTAGCTGTTTTTAGAGGGGGAGACCCGGCGATATATCGCCGGGGGCTTTTTTATTTCGGATTCATTACTTTGAGAAATATTGTTATGTGACGAAACTGGTGGAAAATTAATAGCAGGAAAAGACGGTAAATAACAGAATTTTACTCATAGCGATATGCATCTATTTGTTGTAAAATTGTAATAATTATGGAAACTCGGAGGCCGTCGTGATTTCTCGTTCAGAAGATAAGAAATTTTTCCTTGCAGAGACAAGGAGAAGTGCGACAAGTGCATATGAAGTAGTCATGCAAGGCTACTCAGTCGGTGAATTGCCAAGGACAATTATTCCTCGTGCAGTCTTTTCTTCCGAAGGACAGAGGAAAGAACTGCCAGTGCGTATGCTGTCTAAGAAGATTGGTCCAGCAGAGGCTCACAGAAGGAATGGCGAAACCATTTCCTGGATGCTCTGCTTTATTGTGGACATGCAGCCATTAATGGAAGACAGTAAAATCAGCCAGAGAAGAAAAGAAATTGGTTATGTCCATGTTTACGGTGCATTAAATCCGGAGGAACTGGCGAAGATTGAAGAGGCACCTGCTTTCCGAGTAACATCCAAGGGCCGTCTGGATTCCTCTATGTATGTGGACCGTGGAGAAATGACACAGCTCTGCACGGTGGCTATGAAGGATATTTTAAAAAGTCTGGAAAGTCAGTGCTTTGGTATCACGGCCTGTCTGGAAGGTGGAACAGCAGAAAGACCTAAGATTGAAATTCATGGCTGGGCTGTTACAGATCACGAACCAGATTTCACAATCAAAGATTCCAAAACCAATGAACAATTAGAATATAGAATTTTCCCAGAGGGAAGAAGAGATATTACCCAAAGATATCCGGAAGTCTATTCAGCTGCAAGAAAACAGCTCTATGAGAATGAGATGGATATGCCTTCTTTCCTGTCTCCGGGCTTTCGAATTGAAGTGGAGAGTGGCCATAAGAACATTGAAGTTCTGGCTGGTTTCCATAATCATATGCTGACCTGGAAGGGACGTGTGAAACCAAAGAATCACACAGAGGCAATTCTGCAGGAATCCAAGCATCCAATATTGGAGGATATTCGCGTCTTTGGATTTACAGAAACACGTAATCACTTCCGTAGATATCACACCATTGATCCCAAGAAGGAAGCTCTTCGTTACGACACCTGGTTTAAGAAATATGCACCAAGTGAAGAGAAGGTTGAAGCCATTAAGAAAAAGGTGAAAATCAGTCCTTCCTTCCTGTTCCTGATTATGTCCTCTGGTTTCCCTTATGAAGATGAAAAACATCTCCAGGAAAATCTGGAAGAACAGTATTATCAGAATTATCGTATCGCTCGCTGGAGTTCCAAATTGAACTTAAAATATCTGGAAGCGGATTATATTATTCCGGTTACCAGACGCTGTAATTACAATCCAGAAATGTTGCTGGAAGTGGTGCGATATTTAGATAAACACACGGATGAAAATATACAGCTCATTTACACAGATCAGGATAAATACATGAATCGAGGCCTGCGATATAATCCTTGGTTAAAACCAGATTTTAACCTGGACTATCTCATTGGTAATGACTATATTTCTGATCTTGCTATCATTGAGCGAGAAGCTTTTATGAAGGTTATTAAGAGTGACTTCTTAAAACAGATGGATAATTCGCCAGTTCTTTTTGATCTCATTTTAAGGCTGGCGGAAAGGGAAGATACCATCCGTCATCTGCCTAAGATTCTGGTTTCTGTTTGTGAAAGGGACGAGTCTTCCATTGATCCTTTGGAAGAAGAGAAGGAAATTGAGGCTCTCCAGGGATTCTTGGACAGACAGGGTTACAAGACTAAGGTGGGACCTGCCCATACGTCGGGCCATTTCCATACCAGTTATGAAGTTCTGGGACGTCCGCTGGTATCTGTAATTCTTTGTGGTGCGGATTCTTCAACCCTTACCAATCCTCTTATGGGTGTTCGCTGGCAGGAACTGCAGAATGAAGAAAACTATGAGGCCAGCAAGAATCCAATCTGGAGGGCCAAGACGGATCTTACCAAGGAATCCTTCCGCAGAAGGTCGGATTTCCATAACATAGAGTTCATAGATACCTATGACTTTATGGATGAGTACATGGATAGTGATATTGAATTTCATAAGAAGTGCCGGGTATCTGACCAGTGTAATAAGGCAGTCATTGCATCGCATGGTGAGTATCTGCTCTTCATTGAAGCGGGTATTACCCTCTTGCACCGGGACAGCTTTTCCAATATGCTTGGTATCCTGACCCAGCGTCCGGACATTGGAGCGGTGGCAGGAAAGATTTTCTGTGAGGACGGTACCATTCGACATGGTGCCTACCGTATGAAATGGGGTTCCAGTGTACCAACGGCCTACATTCGAGATTCCATTTATGAAGATGCTCTTTTCAATTTCATGGATCAGACCCTTATGCGTAGAGGCGTTGTCCTCATGCGCCGTCGTGATTTTGAAATGTGCGGAGGCTTTGACATTAACTTCGCCAAGTCCGGTATGATGCAGGATATGGCTCTTCGCCTGGAGGAAAAGGGACTCAAGTGTGTCTACAATGGCCACGCAGAATTCCAGCTTCGTTCCGGTCGTACCAATAATGCCATCACCTGCTTCTCCTCCCTGGCGGAGCAGAAGAAGGAAGAGAAGTACTTCATGGAAAAGTGGAAGGACCGAATCGCCCAAGGCGACAAGTATTATAGCGGTCGCTATTAATCTGTTATAAAATATGATAGTATAGCCTATGGGCGAAGGCAGACAATCTGTGGGCATAGATAGAAAGTTTGTGGGCACAGATAGAAATTCTGTGGACACAGACTGAAAATTTTGCCAAATGAGTTGCCCAGGGATTATAAATAAAAAATAATTTGCAAATGTACGCGCAGTTCATTTGCCATAAGGAGAAAAATATGAAGGGAATTATTCTTGCTGGCGGTTCCGGCACAAGACTTTATCCATTAACAAAGGCTGTTTCAAAGCAGATGATGCCTGTTTATGATAAGCCAATGATTTATTACCCACTTTCAACACTGATGCTTGCTGGTATTCGTGAGGTTCTGATTATTTCTACACCTCGTGATCTGCCTGCATTTGAGCAGCTTTTCGGTGATGGTTCTCAGCTGGGTATGAGCTTCAGCTATGCAGTTCAGGAGCAGCCTCGTGGACTTGCTGATGCCTTCATCATCGGTGCTGATTTCATCGGTTCCGACCATGTTGCCCTGGTACTTGGCGATAACATTTTCTACGGACAGAGCTTTTCTAAGGTTCTCCGTGCCGCAGCTGAGCGTGAAAAGGGTGCTACCATCTTCGGTTACTACGTTAAGGATCCAAGAGAATATGGCGTAGTTGAATTCGATGAGTCCGGTAAGGCTCTTTCTATCGAAGAGAAGCCAGAAAATCCAAAGTCAAATTACGCAGTTCCAGGTCTTTACTTCTACGACAACGACGTTGTTGAAATCGCGAAGAACGTAAAGCCATCTGCTCGTGGTGAAATTGAAATCACATCCATCAACAACGAATACCTTCGTCGTGGCGACCTCATGGTTGAAACTCTTGGCCGTGGCTTTGCTTGGCTGGATACAGGTAACCATGACATGCTTCTTGATGCAGCTGACTTCGTAGCAGCATTCCAAAAGAGACAGGGCCTTTACATTTCTTGTATCGAAGAAATCGCTTACAAGAGAGGCTTCATCGATAAGGAACAGCTCCTCAAGCTTGCTGAACCACTTATGAAGACACACTATGGTCAGTATCTTGTAGATGTTGCAAATGGACTGTAAGGCGCAAGCTGCAAATGATTCGAAATAAAGTTCTATTTTGAAATTGAAGTAGAAGCCCGGTTTTGTGCTTGTACTGGATTTCAAGTTGATTGATCTTTAGAAATTTAAATTGAGTAATAAGGCAGGTGGAACAATTTGTTCTTCCTGCCTTCTCATTTCTTTTGGAGGGTTAAGATGATTTATACTTGTCCGAATTGTGGGACTCCTGCATGAAAACCTTGCAAAATGCCTATTCTCTGCTATAATGGGAACGATTTAAAAGCGTTGATAGAGACCCGATTGAGTCGCTTCTCCTTTTACAGGGAACGAAAGTCATAGACTGAGAGCTTTCGCAAAGGATGGATTTGAAAGGCAACACTCTGGAGCAAAAAGTAAATAAGAGTCATAAATGCGGGTGGTACCGCGGATGAGATTTGACGAGTCAGCTGGCCTGATGAGTCTGAGAATAGAACTTATTCGCCCCGGAACAAGAAGTATAGGCTTCTCGTTCCGGGGTGTTTTTATCGTTTAGCGCTTCACAGTGTTAAGGTGAAAAAAGCGCCGGTCGATCAAGCTAAAGACAAAGTAATTATTTTAGATAGAGGAGTAAAGACATGGGTAACAAGTACAGAGACAAAACAATTGACAAAATGTCTGAAGACGACATCGGAAGCACAGTACGCCTTGCTGGCTGGGTAGAAAATATCCGTGACCACGGTGGTGTATCCTTCATCGATCTTCGTGACATGTATGGTGTAATGCAGGTAGTTCTTCGTGATACCAGCCTTCTTGATGGCATCCAGAAGGAACAGGCTATCTCCGTTGAGGGTAAGGTAGACCACAGAGACGAAGAAACATTCAACTCTAAGATTCCTACAGGAACAATCGAACTGGAAGCTCATTCCATCGATATCCTTGGACAGGTTTACAGCCAGATTCCTTTTGAAATCATGACATCTAAGGAAGTACGTGAAGACGTACGTCTGAAGTATAGATATCTGGATCTTCGTAACGAGAAGGTTAAGAACAACATGATCTTCCGTTCAAAGGTTATCAGCTACTGCCGTAAGAAGATGGAAGAAATGGGATTCATGGAAATCCAGACTCCTATCCTTTGTGCATCTTCTCCAGAAGGCGCTCGTGACTATATCGTTCCTTCACGCCGTTTCAAGGGTAAGTTCTATGCCCTTCCACAGGCACCACAGCAGTACAAGCAGTTACTCATGGTTTCTGGATTTGATAAGTACTTCCAGATTGCACCTTGCTTCCGTGATGAGGATGCTCGTGCAGACCGTTCACCTGGTGAATTCTACCAGCTGGACTTTGAAATGAGCTTTGCTACACAGGAAGATGTATTCAAGGTTGGTGAAGAAATCCTTACATCTGTATTTAAGAAATTCGCTCCAGAGGGCTATGAAGTAACACAGGCTCCATACCCAATCATCAGCTACAAGCAGGCTATGCTTGAGTTTGGTTCGGATAAGCCAGATCTTCGTAACCCACTTCGTATTATTGATCTGTCTGAATTCTTCAACAGATGTACATTTAAGCCATTCCAGAACAAGACAGTTCGTGCAATCAATGTTCCTAAGAAGCTTTCTAAGGGTCAGCATGAAAAGATGCTTAAGTACGCACAGTCTATCGGTATGGGCGGTCTTGGTTACCTTGAAGTTCTTGAAGATGGCACATATAAGGGACCTATCGATAAGTTCATTCCAGATGATATGAAGGAAGAACTTCGCGAGAAGGCAAGCCTTAAGGTTGGCGACACAACCTTCTTTATCGCGGATAAGGAAATGGCTGCAGCAAACTTTGCTGGTCAGATTAGAAATGAACTTGGCACTCGTCTTGATCTTTGCGAGAAGAATGCATACAGATTCTGCTATGTAAACGACTTCCCAATGTTCGAACTTGACCCGGAAACAAAGAAGGTTGGATTTACTCACAACCCATTCTCAATGCCACAGGGTGGCCTGGAAGCGCTGAATGAAAAGGATCCTCTGGATATCCTTGCTTACCAGTACGATATCGTTTGTAACGGTGTTGAACTTTCTTCCGGTGCTGTTCGTAACCACGACATGCAGATTATGGAAAAGGCATTTGAAATCGCTGGATACTCTAAGGAAGTTCTGGAACAGAAGTTCGGAGCTCTTTACACAGCATTCCAGTTTGGTGCACCTCCACACGCTGGTATGGCACCTGGTGTTGACCGTATGATCATGCTCCTCCGCAACGAGGACAACATCCGTGAAGTTATTCCATTCCCTATGAATGGTAACGGACAGGATATGATGTGCGGCGCTCCAAACGAAGTAACAGAAATGCAGCTTCGTGAAGCACATATCAAGATTCGTCAGTAATCTTGCAAATGAAATTGCCGGGATTTCTGCTTGCTGCAAGTAGCAGTGAGTATATTAGTCGGCAGAAGTAGATAGAACTAAGATTAGGGCTTTGTTTCGGCAAAGTCCTAATTGTGAATATGAAATATTGAAAAGTAAGCACTTTTGGGACAGGTGAGGGGCGTGGGCAACTCATTTGCCTAAAAAGAGAAAGGCAGGTGCCGAGTATGGAAATTACCGATGAGACAATCGAATATGTCGGAATCTTAGCCCAGCTGGAACTCTCTGATGAGGAGAAGAAAGCTGCAAAGAAGTCTATGACAGAGATGCTCGACTACGTAAACAAGTTAAACGAACTGGACACAAGTGATGTTGAGCCAATGAGCCACACATTCCCAGTTGCAAATGTTATGCGTGAAGACGTAGTAACAAATGGTGATGACAGTGAGAATATGCTGAAGAATGCACCAGAAAAGACAGAGAACGCATACATAGTTCCTCAGACATTCTAGTAGAAGGATGTACAGTGGACAGGCAGATGAAATGACTGGTAGTCGCAAAATTCATTTGCAGAGATTTGCTTGAAATTTAGGAGACGACATATGGAAAAAGAAAAGATTTTAGCGCTTACAGCGGTAGAACTTGGAAAGGCAATTGCAGCAGGGGAAACAACTTCTGTGGAAGCTACCAAGGCATATCTTGACCAGATGGACGCAGTAGAAGGTGCAATTCACTCTTACGTAACAGTAGAAGCGGAAAGTGCTCTTGCGGCAGCTGAGGCAGCAGATGCTGCAATTAAGGCAGGCACACTTACAGGTCCTCTTGCTGGGGTTCCAATCGCTGTTAAGGATAACATGTGCATAGAAGGCTCTCGTACTTCATGCTCATCACATATTTTAGAGAACTTCGTACCAACATTTACAGCAACAGCTGTTAAGCGTCTGCAGGATGCTGGTGCAGTAATTCTCGGCCGTACAAACATGGATGAATTTGCCATGGGTTCTACAACAGAAACATCTTACTATGGCCCAACTTCAAATCCATGGAATTTAGAGCATGTACCAGGAGGATCCAGCGGTGGTTCAGCTGCAGCAGTTGCAGCTGACGAATGCGCAATGGCTCTGGGTTCTGATACAGGTGGATCTATCAGACAGCCTGCATCTTTCTGTGGTGTAACAGGTATCAAGCCAACATATGGCCGCGTATCTCGTTATGGACTCATTGCTTACGGTTCCTCTCTTGACCAGATCGGACCTCTGGGTAAGGACGTTACAGACTGTGCTACCGTTCTGGAAATGATTTCTGCTCATGATGAGAAGGATTCAACATCTGCTGACCGTGATGACATTAAGTTCACAGAAGCACTTGTGGATGATGTGAAGGGACTGAAGATTGGTCTTCCTCGAGACTATTTTGGCGAAGGTCTTGACCCAGAAGTTAAGGAAGCAGTTCTCGCTGCGGCTGAAACACTTCGCCTTAAGGGCGCCATCGTTGAAGAGTTCGACCTTGGTCTTGTTGAATATGCGATTCCTGCATACTACGTAATTGCCTGTGCAGAAGCTTCCTCAAACCTGGAACGTTTCGACGGCGTTAAGTACGGTTTCCGTACACCAGATTATGCAGACCTGCATTCCATGTATAAGAAGACTCGTTCCGAAGGCTTCGGACCTGAAGTAAAGCGTAGAATCATGCTTGGTTCTTTCGTACTTTCGTCCGGTTACTTCGATGCTTACTATGTAAAGGCACTTCGCGTAAAGCACATGATTAAAGATGCTTTCGATAAGGCCTTTGAAAAATATGATGTTATCCTGGGACCATGTGCTCCAACAACAGCACTGAAGAAGGGCCAGTCACTTAGCGACCCACTGAAGATGTATCTGGGAGATATCTACACAGTATCTGTAAACCTTGCAGGACTTCCTGGCATCTCACTTCCTTGTGGCTATGATGCAAATGGACTGCCTATCGGTCTGCAGTTACTTGGTCAGACATTTGATGAAAAGACAATTATCCGTGCAGCGTATTCCTTTGAGCAGACTTTTGTTGATGAAAAGAAGAAGCCTGATCTTACAGCTGTAGAAGGGAGGGCCTAAGTATGAGCAAGGATTATGAAGTAGTCATCGGACTGGAAGTCCATGTTGAGCTGAACACAAAGACAAAAATCTTCTGTGGATGTTCTACAGAATTTGGTGGTGCACCTAACTCACACGTATGTCCAGTATGTGCTGGTATGCCTGGTTCCCTTCCTGTTCTCAATAAGGAAGTTCTCCATAAGGCAATCGCTGTAGGTCTTGCTACAAACTGTGATATCACAAGAGATAGTAAATTCGATCGTAAGAACTATTTCTATCCTGATAATCCACAGAACTATCAGATTTCACAGCTCTATTTCCCAATCTGCCGCAATGGTAAGGTGGAAATTGAATTGAAGGATGGCACAAAGAAATTTGTACGTATCCATGAAATTCATATGGAAGAAGATGCTGGTAAGCTGGTTCATGATGCAGCAACAGATGAAACATATGTTGACTTCAACCGTTCCGGTGTTCCACTGATCGAAATCGTATCGGAACCGGATATGCGTTCTTCCGAAGAAGTTATCGCATACCTGGATACGCTTCGTGAAACAATCCAGTACCTGGGTGCGTCTGACTGTAAGCTGAACGAAGGCTCTATGCGTGCCGACGTTAACCTTTCCATCAGAGAAAAGGGTTCCGAAGAATTTGGTACAAGAACAGAAACAAAGAACCTGAATTCCTTCAAGGCAATTCAGAGATGTATTGAAAATGAAATTGGCCGTCAGATCGACATTATCGAAGAGGGCGGAAAAGTAATGCAGGAAACACGTCGTTGGGACGATGATAAGGAATATTCTTATCCAATGCGTTCCAAGGAAGACGCCCAGGACTACCGTTACTTCCCAGATCCAGACCTGGTACCAATCCATGTTTCTGAAGAAATGATTAATGAAATTAAGGCTGAGGAACCTGAGTTCCGTCCAGCTAAGAAGATCAGATATCAGGAAGAACTTGGTCTTCCAGAGTATGATGCAGATCAGATCACATCTGAAAAGCATCTGACAGAACTTTTGGAAGGTGCTGTTGCACTTGGGGCTGATGCCAAGAAGGTTTCTAACTGGCTTATGACAGAAACTATGCGTCTTATGAAGGAAACATCAACAGATGCAGATAAGCTGAAGTTCTCAGCGGAGAATCTTGCAAAGCTGGTTAAGCTGGTTGAGTCTAAGGAAATCAACAATGCAGTTGCCAAGGAAGTATTTGAGAAGGCTGTATTTGCTGAGAACCTGGATCCTGAACAGTATGTTAAGGACAATAACATGTCTACAAAGGCAGATGCAGGCCAGCTGGAAGCAGTTGTTGAAAAGGCAATTGCAGCAAATCCTAAGGCTGTTGAAGATATTAAGGCTGGTAAGAGTAAGGCCATCGGCGCTATTGTTGGCTTCGTTATGAAGGAAATGAAGGGCAAGTGTGACCCAGGCGAAGTAAACAAGCTGATTAACCAGAAGTTGAATTAATTATATTTCCGGCAAATGAATTTGCCGGAGATTTATCCTAATCGGTGACATTTCATTTGTCCAAAGAGTTTTCCAATCCGTGACAAGTTCATTTGCCAGAGAGAGGAAAAATCTCGGGATTGGAAAATTTCTCCGATATGGGTTATTATTAGTGTTAGGCATGAAATAAGGACATAAGCGTTAAGTTTTGGACAAGGCGCAAGAAAAATACACGGTAGGAGCAGAGTGCTCCAGAAGGGATTTTTATGAGAACATATCTTGTAACTGGCGGTGCCGGATTTATCGGATCTAACTACATTCATTACATGTTTGAAAAGTACGGCGATGAAATCAAAATCATCAACGTTGATAAGCTTACATATGCAGGTAATCTTGAGAACCTTGCTGACCTGGAAGGAAGAAGCAATTACGAATTCGTAAAGGCTGATATCTGCGATAAGGAAGCTATCTCAAAGATATTTGCAGAGAACGACATTCAGCGTGTTGTTCACTTCGCTGCAGAAAGCCACGTTGACCGTTCTATCAAGGAGCCAGAAGTATTCATCAATACGAACGTTCTTGGTACAACAGTTATGCTTAACTGCGCAAAGGCAGCTTGGGAAAAGGAAGATGGCACATTCTTAGATGACCATAAGTTCCTCCATGTTTCAACTGACGAAGTTTATGGTTCCCTGGATAATGATCCAAACGCATACTTCTATGAGACAACACCAATCGATCCTCACAGCCCATATTCTGCATCAAAGGCTTCTTCCGATCTGATTGTTAAGGCTTATGTTGATACCTATCATTTCCCAGCTAATATCACAAACTGCTCAAATAACTATGGTCCTTACCAGTTCCCAGAGAAGCTGATTCCACTGATCATCAACAATGCTCTTCATGGTAAGACACTTCCGGTTTACGGCGATGGTAAGAACGTTCGTGACTGGCTCTATGTTATGGACCATGCTAAGGCTATCGATATGGTTCAGGAAAAGGGCAAGCTTGGTGAGAGATACAATGTCGGCGGACACAACGAGAAGCAGAACATTGAAATCATCCACACAATTCTTGACACACTTCTTGAGTACCTTCCAGATTCAGATCCTCGTAAGGCAAACGTTTCTTACGACCTGATCAAGTACGTAGCTGACCGTAAGGGTCATGACCGTCGTTACGCTATTGCTCCAGATAAGATCAAGGAGCACCTTGGCTGGTATCCAGAAACAATGTTCAAGGATGGTATCAAGCTTACAGTTAAGTGGTACCTTGAGAACGAGGAATGGATGGAGCACGTAACTTCAGGTAACTACCAGAAGTACTACGAGAGCATGTACTCTAATCGCTAAATCCATTTGCCACATTCTTTGTGCAAATGAACTGCGCGGGCACCTTGCCCCTACGGAAAAATAAAGAAAAACAGGATTCAACTTTGCCGGGACTGCAAAAGTAGTCCCGGCTCAGTTGGGTTTTTAAGGGACTTATTAGAATAGATGAATTACAAGAGGAAGGATCAATTTAGAAAATTAATATCGGCAGGGCAGGCTTTCCTGATTCTCGCTATCGAGTCTCTCATGTTTAGCTGGGTTTGGTTTAAGGCATACGACTTTGGCTATGAGAAGACTCATCCATTCAATGGTGCTGACTTTATGATTATTGGTATTTATGCAGTCATTGTTGGCGTACTTACAAAGCTGAATGGCGGCTACAAATTTGGACATCTGCGTCTAATGGATGTCATTTTCTCCCAGGCACTTTCTGTAACAGGAACAAACTTCCTTTTCTACTTCCTCATCGACGTTATCGTTCGTCAGATGGTAAATGTAGGTTGGATGCTGCTTCTTACAATGGTTGAAATCATCGTGATTTTAATCTACAACGGCATGATGCACATGCTGGAGAGAAAGCTTTATCCACCAAGACAGCTTCTGCTGGTTTATGGGGATAAGGGACCTATGGAAATGCTGAAAATGTTCCATACCAGACAGGATAAGTTCGTCATTGAAGAGGGCATTCACGCCGGAAGTGACCGTGCTGAAATTCTTCAGAAGGCCATGAAATATGATGGAATTATTATTCACCGTATTGAACCCGGGCTGAGAAATGAATTGCTCAGACTCTGTTACGAAAATGATATCAGAGCATATATCGTTCCAAATATCGCAGACATCGTATTATGGTCCTGCGGTAATACACATCTTTTTGATACACCAATGCTGGTGACAAGAAATCACGGCATTACTGTGGTTGAAGCATTCTTCAAACGACTGATGGATTTATTCTTATCCTTCATTATTTTAGTTATGTTCTCACCAGCCATGTTACTGGCAGCTCTTGCTGTAAAGCTGGAAGATGGCGGTCCTGTTATTTACAGACAGGAAAGAGTTACAAAGGGCGGAAAGCACTTCATGATTATGAAGTTCCGTTCTATGAAAATAAATTCGGAAAAGCATGCAGTTCTTGCCTCTAAGGATGACTGCAGAATTACCCATGTGGGCCGTGTGCTCAGATCTCTTCACATTGATGAACTTCCTCAGCTCTTCAATGTATTCAAAGGAGAAATGTCTCTGGTAGGTCCGCGTCCAGAGCGTCCGGAATTTATTGAACAATATAAATCAGAAATTCCAGAATTCGACTATCGTCTCAAGATGAAAGCTGGCCTCACAGGCTTCGCCCAGGTCTATGGACGTTATAGAACGACTTCTTATAATAAACTTAAAATGGACATCACTTATATCGAGCATTATTCACTCTGGCTTGATTTAAAGATTTTATTCCTCACATTCAAGATTCTCTTTATCAAGGACAACTCAGAAGGTGTGGATGATAGTGATACTCGTGGTAAGTAAAAGGACTGGGAAAAAAGGCCAGGGGAGAAAGAATCTAGTCAGCCCGGGAATGGCAGAAAAATAGTTCGTGGAAATGAATGATTGTTCATAGGAATGATTAGTATACACTTCATGGAAAGGAACGGAAAAAGAGTATTGGGTAATGGTAGAGCTTACAGTGGTGATGCCTGCCTACAATGAAGAGGAGCGGATTTACCGCAATCTCTTAGAGGCGGCAAGACAGATAGAAAAATTTGAACCTTCCTTTCGTATTGTGGTTGTAAACGACGGAAGTTCGGATCATACAGATGCAGAAGTTCGCCGTGCGATGGCGCAGGATTCCCGAATTGGTCTGATTACTTATAAGCACAATGAAGGAAAAGGCTATGCAGTTCGGCGCGGTATGCTTGCTGCTCGTTCACCATACGTGGCCTTTCTGGATTCAGATTTGGAACTTCCTCCATATCTCCTAGCAGATTTTCTTTCGGAAGCCCGTAAGGGTGCGGATGTGGTAATCGGTTCCAAAATGCATCCAGATTCCAAACTGGAATATCCACTCATGCGACGTATAATGAGCGTGGGTTACTACATATATCTGAAAGTCCTTTTTGGTATGAAATTAAGGGACACCCAGACAGGAATCAAGTTATTTAGAACTTCATGTATTCGTCCAATTTTAGAAGCAACTCACTCCGTGAAATTTTCCTTTGATATTGAGATTCTTGCTCGGGCAAGCAGACTTGGTCTCACCATCAAGGAAATGCCAGTAGTGGTTCACTTCTCAAGAAATAGAGCGGATCGCTCCAAGATTCGCCTCTCCTCAATCTTCCAGATGTTCTGGGATGCCATTCGAATTAAGAATCGATTGAGAAGAGAAAAATATAGAGTTAATTAGCAAAATGTGTATGCAACCAGATAGGAGAAGATTGCATGAGTACTTTTGATGATTTCGACGATTTCGATGACTTAGATGGCTTTGCCAAAGAAGTCCTTCGAGATGAAAAGAAGAAAAAAAAGGCAGAAAAAAAACAGGCCAAGGCTGATAAAGCTGCTGCAAAACTGGCTGCCATCGAAAATGAAAAGAAAATTGAAGAACAGTATGCTGCTGCCATGAAACTGGAAGAAGCGCAGAAGGCTGCTGAAGAAAAAGCTAAGGCTGAAGAAAAAGCTAAGGCTGAGAAAAAGGCTGATCCAGCAACAAGTGCTGTAAAGCCAGAGAAGCAAACTCCCCCAGAGGCAGGTGCCACAAGTACTTCAGCAAAGTCAGCAGCAATTGCATCAGTAAAGTCTGCTACAAGTACAAAGTCAGATGCTGCAACTGGTACAAAGTCTGCTACAAGTACTAAGCCAGCAACAGCCACTGGGGCAAAGCCAGCTACAGAAGCAACTGGCTCAGAAGCCACAACTGACACAAAGTCTGTAGCAGGTGCTAAGCCAGCAACATCAGCAAGGCCAGCAACAGCCACTGGGGCAAAGACAGCTACAGCAGCAAAAGCAGCAACAGGGGCAAATGCTGTAAAGCCAGCAAAGAAAAAGACAGAAAAGAAGTCGGCATATGTACGTCCGGAACGTGTAGATGATCCAATCCGCCGTGCGCAGATGGACGCCTTCTTTAATGATAAATCTTACTATGGCGAACGTGACGCAGAGGAAATGGAAGACGTGGACTTTGACGATGACGACGAAGAGTCACCACGTAAGAAAAAGAAGAAAAAGAGCATCAAGGGCTGGATTGTGGCCTTCGTTATTGAACTTCTTCTTATCGCAGGACTGGGCTACGGAATCATGCGTACTTACACGCATAAGAAGTATCAGACGGTTGGCGATGTGACGGATATCAAAGAAGCAGACCTTAAGGTGAATGATGGTGTAAATCCTGATATGCTGCAGGGATACAAGATGATTGCCCTCTTCGGTATCGATGCCCGTGACAACTCTTTGGGTAAGGGTAACCGAAGCGATGCTATTATGATCTGTGCCATCAACCAGAAGACAAAGGATGTAAAAATCGCTTCTGTTTACCGTGACACCATGATGCAGATTGAAACAGACAAGGGCGCCATTACTGCAAAATGTAATGCGGCCTATGCCTACGGGGGTCCTGAACTTGCCGTGCAGACGCTGAACAAAAATCTGGATTTAAATATTTCTGAATATGTAACAGTTAACTTCGAAGGCCTGTCACGTGCCATCGATTCCCTGGGTGGTATCGAACTGCATCTGACAGAAACAGAAGTTAATGCCATGAATAAGATCCTGGCTGGTCAGGTTGCTGACGGTGGCCTGCTTGCTAACCCTGTGGTTATGCCTTCCGACAAGAAGGAAGCTGACTTTATTCTAAACGGTGTTCAGGCAACAGCTTACTCTCGTATCCGAAGCACAGACCAGGGTGATATCACTCGTACAGAGCGTCAGCGTACCGTTTTAGTTGCCATGCTTGGCAAGGCCCGCACCATGGATTCTGCAACGCTGGACAAGTTTATCGAGACCATGCTTCCTTACATTGGAACATCCGTAACAGAAGATGAGTTCTATGAGTATGCCCACAACATCACCAAGTATCAGCTGGGTGAGACCACGGGATTCCCATTCAAGTACTCTGATTACACCACAAAGGAAAAGGGCGCCTGTCTGGTTGCTCAGAACCTGAACCAGAACGTAACTGCTCTGCAGAGATACTTCTTCGGCACTCTGGGCTATGAGCCAACAGCTAACGTTAAGGCCATTTCCCAGACCATTACTACGGAGACAGGTATCGACGATGCAGGCCCGATCAACCTTCCAGGAGAAGAGCACAACTTGAAGCCAGTTGCCACAGACGGGGACCCAGACAGCCAGTAAACTTGGTCAATCCCGTTTGCAGGTCGAAAAACAAAGAGATCTAGGAGTTTTAGGAGGAAGAAATATGGGGAATGTTATTGTTGCGCAGTCCGGAGGACCAACAACAGCGATTAACGCGTCTCTTGCTGGCGTAGTTCGTGGCGCAATTGAGAGTCAGAAGTACGACAAGGTTTATGGTGCGCTGCATGGTATTAGTGGTGTGTTTGCGGAGAACTTTATGGACATGTCTGATTTTGATGATGAAAAGCTGAAGCTTCTCTATCAGACACCATCTTCATACTTAGGTTCATGCCGTTACAAGATGCCACAGCCAGAGGAAGATCCAGCTACATACGAGAAGCTTTTTGAGATTTTTAAGAAGTATGACGTTGCAGCCTTCTTCTACAATGGCGGAAATGATTCTATGGATACCATTGCAAAGCTTGCAGCTTATGGTAAAAAGGTGGATAGCCCAATCCGTTTTGCAGGTGTGCCAAAGACAATCGATAATGACCTGGTTTCCATCGACCATACCCCTGGTTTTGGTTCAGCTGCCAAGTATATCGCGTCATCTATGCTGGAAATTGCGCATGATACAGCAGTTTACAAGGTGCCATGTGTCACAATCGTTGAAATTATGGGCCGCGATGCAGGCTGGCTTACAGCATCTGCTTGCCTGGCAAGAAATGGTTACAATCCAACTCCATCTTTGATTTATCTGCCAGAGCTTCCTTTCCATAGACATCAGTTCATTGAAGATCTGAAGAAGGAACTGGAAGTTCGCAACGACGTGGTTGTTGCAGTATCTGAGGGTATCCGTGATGAAAATGGAATTTACATTTCTGCCAAGTCTGCAGTAGCAGATAAGTTTGGTCATGCTCAGCTTTCTGGTGCTGGTAAGACTCTGGAAAATCTTGTTAAAAATGAACTGCACATCAAGTGTCGTTCTGTAGAACTGAATATTCTGCAGCGTTGTGCAGCCCATATTGCTTCAGCTCAGGATCTAAAGGAATCTGAGGAACTTGGCCGCCAGGCAGTTCGTTTCACAGAAGAAGGAAATACAGGATTCATGTCATCCCTTCGCCGTACCTCGGATGCACCTTATACATACGAATTTGAAATGGGCAATCTTGCAGAAATCGCAAATGCCATTAAAGAAGTTCCTCGTGAATGGATTAACGAAGCAGGCAATGATGTAACCCAGGAAATGGTTGATTACCTGAAGCCACTCATCCAGGGCGAGGTGCCAGTTGCATATAAGGATGGCCTTCCAGCATATCTGCCAGTGGATCATCTCTTTAATGCGTAGGAAACTTTGCTGGGTAGAAAAGCTCTTAATCACCACAGATAGCTGGTGTAAGAGATACTACAAAGTTCACAATTCCTACGGTTGCATTTCCATATACCCTGCTATATAATCTAGGCATAAAACAAATGTCTGGGGTGTGCGGTAGCTTCTATTATGCGCTGAACCTACATTTTCTGATAGGGACGGATCTATAGAATTAACTGGCTGACATGCCCGCTTGACGGGACTTCAAAAGGTTGTGCGATCGTACCCACCTGGTGCAAGCTAGGATTCAGGGACTGAAGTCGGCATTCCGGACGTTTGTAAAATGAATTTTCAGCACCGACGTGAAAGCGTTGGTGCTTTTTAAATTTGACAAGAGTCCTAAGTATTGGTACATTATGTAAAGTCGCACTGCGTGTGAGATTGGGCAGAGCGGCGCTTGCAAAGGGATAATAGAGTTGAAAAGATGCGCAACTCATTTGCATAAGGATTCAGAGTGGCGGGGGGATGCGCAACTCATTTGCATAAGGATTTAGAGTGCTGGGGGATGCGCAATTCATTTGCATAAGGATTCTGGAGGACTGGTTTGAGAAACCGCTTAAAGGATATTATTCATTTCTGGTATGGAACAGCTGACGAACACATGGGCGCTTTTGCGGCGCAGTCGGCTTTCTTTTTGTTCCTGTCTTTCTTCCCTCTGGTTTCTATCGTTATTACAATTCCTCAGTTTCTGCCAATTTCCCAGGAAGAGATTATTAATATTGTGCTGGAAGTGATACCAAGCAGATTTGAGGCGGACGTTTCTGGCGTTGTTGATGAGATTTATAGTGGCTCCAGAAATTCCATTACTATTTTTTCGGCTATTGTTGCCATTTGGTCTGCGTCTAAGGGGCTGATGGCCATTCGAAATGGACTTAATGAGGTTTATCGCAGTCGCGAAAGCAGAAACTATGTTATTGTGCGTGGAATTTCTTCCATCTACACAGTTTTGCTCATGCTTCTGATTCTGGCTCTGGTGCCGCTGAATATGTTCGGCACACAGATTGCTGAGTTCTTCATGTCCAAGTTCCCAAATATTCAGGACGTTACTATGTTGATTCTGGGTGTGCGAACTTCCGCAACCTTCGTGCTTTTATTCCTTATGTTCTGGCTGCTTTACACTCTGGTTCCAACCAGACGTACCCGTTTCCGTGAACAGGTACCGGGAGCGCTGTTCAGCGCAGGTATGTGGATCCTGATTACAAAGATTTATTCTCTTTACATTGATAACTATGCCAGCCGTTCCTACATGTATGGATCTCTGACAACAGTTATCCTGCTTATGTTCTGGCTCTATTTCGTTATTTATATGATGTTCCTGGGGGCTCAGATTAACGAGTATCGAAGTCAGTGTCGCCAGAAGGCTCAGGAATATGAGTTGAAGAAATATCGCGACGGCCAGGACGAAGTTTGGGATGATGATTTGGATCTGGCAGACATTGCGCCATCAATCCGTCATGACTATGCATCCTCTTCGGTACAGGAAGATGTGGAACGTGGCGTTAATGAAAATATCCAGAAGTACATGAAGAAGAAACTGAAGGAAGAGGGTGCAGCTGCCCAGGAGAAAGTAGTTTCCATTCGTGATGCCAGGAAGAAACGCAAGCAGGCTGCCGAGGCTGGTAAGAAAGCAAAAGCCGGTGATGGGGCTAAGGATAAGAAATCTCTAAAAGTTGTTCCTGATGAAGTCAAGGTATCCGATGACTTTGATGATTATTGGGATGAGTAAAAGCGTGAACCGAAAGGTTTGCGCTTTTTTTAATTATGCCCCTATCTTTTGAAAATTTAGTCGGCGCATTCTGATGACTTTCGTCATGTGAGTTTCACGTTTAGTGAAATAAATTGGGGGGAGTTAAGCCTCTAGCAATTTGTACAAACTTGATTGTGCAAATCTTACAAAATACATGTAACGAACGTTATTTATGTAAAACAATGATATTTTATGGAAACGCCAAGTGTATAAAAATCGACTGAAACCATGTAAATAAACTTTGCATGGTTTTCTTTTTGTCTCTTCCTTTGAAATACAAGATATACAAATGAGATGTCCGGTGCGCAGTACATTTGCCTGGGGAATATGGAATTTACGGGAGACTAGTTTGCATAATTAATAAAGATGCTAAGTTTTTACATGCAACAAATGTTATGTTCCGGGTCATTTAAAGGGGTGGCCATAGATGATATTTTGTTTACATCAGCGAGGGATGGAGGTGCAAATGAAGAATTTTCGAATTGGAATTTGTGATAGAGACGTTTCTTATGCAGCGAGTCTGGTAAACGCTTTGAATGCCGAAAAGAAACAGCAGTTTTCCTGCGTAGCATTCTCCAGCATGAGGGCGGTGGATGAGTACTTAAAGGTTGATACTCTCCAATTGCTTCTTACGGATGACTGGAGGGAATGCGAGAAAGTGGCAGCGGAAGGGAACTCGAATGAACAGGGACAAGAGACGTGGTCCTATCATGGAGTAAATGCATTGTTACTCACGGAAGATTCGGTCTGCTCTGCACAAGGGGCGGAAATTGCAAAGTATCAGCGGGTTGATCGACTGGTGAAAATTCTCGTACAAAAGAGTTTGCTTCAAACCAGATTTAAACTAACGAAAACGGAATTAGTGGCGGTCTACTCGCCGCTTGGAAGGTGCGGTGTTACACGATTTGCTAAGGCAATCGCACTTTCTGACAACGCCGGTCTATATGTAGGCATGGAAAACTTTCAAGATACGGAGCATAACAATGACCTCTTTTTTCTCGTGAAAACGAAATCTCCAGATCTGCAGGAGGCCTTGACGTCGGCAATTCATTCAGAAGAGGGCGTGTTCTCGCTATACGGGGCTTCAACTTTTCTTGACGCGCGTGATGTTACTCGTACTGATATGAAATATTTGCTGACACAGCTTTTGCAGACAAGGAGATTTTCAAAAATTGTGTTCGATTTTGGCTCGGCAGCAATTGAAGATTTATCCATGCTCTCCTGTTTTGATCATATATATATCCCAAAACTTTCAGATGAAGGTGCCAACGCCAAGCTTCTAAAATTTAATCAGCTTCTGGCAAGGATGGGACAAAAAAATCTAACGCTAAAAATGCGAGAAGTGATTTTGCCGGATGTTCCATTTGATCATCCGGACATGATTCGATCGGTATGGGAGGCGGAGAAAAATGATGCTTGGTGAGTTTGAGGATAAGACGTATGGAGAAATCTTAGGAGATACAGGTAGGAAGAAAACAAGTGAGCAAGTAGGGATGCAAAGAAGTGGAAAAGCAGGGAGACAAATCGGTGAGCAGGCAGGGATGCAAAGAAGTGGGCAAACCATTGGAGATTCAGCTTTAGACCCATCGCAAATGCATCAGGAATTACGAGAAAGAATCCGGTGCTCTTGTATGGCGGAGATGGATCTCCGTTATGACGTTAAGGATGAGAATGTAAGTTCTTGTATAGACAGACATATTCTGTCGGAAGCAAAGAATATTTACATTCCCCTGAAAGAAAAAATGGAGCTGAAGGCCGAAATCTTTAATGCTATTCGCCGGCTGGATATTCTTTCTGAGTTTCTTGAGGATGAAGAGATAACGGAAATCATGATCAATGGTCCTAACCATATTTTTGTGGAAAAGCATGGAGAGATATTTGCAACCGAAAAGAGATTTGAAAGTGAAGAAAGGTTGCAGAATATCATTCAGCAAATTGTAGCGGGAGCAAATCGTATGGTGAATGATACCTGCCCTATATGCGATTTCGTCTTGCCGGACGGCTCTCGCGTAAATGTGGTTTTGCAAGGGATTTCCTGTGAGGGTTCCATAGTGACCATACGAAAATTCCCGAAATCCGTTTTTACGATGGAAAAGTTAATTGCCATGCATTCTCTGGATCAGCGCACAGCTCATTTGCTGGGATTATTGGTAAGGGCAGGTTACAACATTTTTATCTCAGGCGGAACAGGTTCTGGGAAGACAACATTTTTAAACGCCTTGGCGGAGTTTATTCCGGCTGATGAACGTGTGATTACCATAGAGGATTCGGCGGAGTTACAGATTCGTTCTGTGGAAAATTTAGTGCGACTGGAAGCTAGAAATGCCAACGTGGAGGGGAGAAATGAAATAACTATTCGGGATTTGATCAAAACCAGCCTCCGAATGAGACCGGATAGGGTGGTGGTGGGTGAGGTGCGAGATGCTGCAGCTATTGATATGTTGCAAGCTATGAATACTGGTCATGATGGATCACTTAGCACTGGCCACGCAAATTCTGCCCATGAAATGTTGCTTAGACTCGAGTCCATGGTGCTTATGGGGGCAGATCTGCCTCTTAGAGCAGTAAGGGAGCAAATCTGTTCTGCCTTGGATATTGTAATTCATTTGGGGAGGCTACGGGACAGGACCAGACGTGTGCTGGAAGTGAGGGAGGTTATTGGTATGGAAAAGGATGAGATTGTAACAAGTCCTTTGCTTCGATTTATAGAAACAGGGGAAAAGGATGGTGTGCTTCAGGGGGAGCTCACAAAAATTAATGATTTACGAAATCTGGATAAGTTGGAGTCGGCAGGCCTTCTATCTGTGTTTCGGGAGAATGACCTATGCGCAGATTAAGAGAGGATAAGGAAGACGGGCAGAAGAAAAAATTCTCGATATCAAATCCGGGATTTACATGGCGGGCTCTGATCTGGTCCCTGCTTTTGACTGTGTCGGTTGCTTTTGTTTTTTACCGGAGCCTGTGGGGGCTAATTCCAGGGATGGCTGTTGGCGTTTATGGATACATGTGCGAAATGAAGAGAGCCAAGGCTAAGGATGAGATGCGAAGGTTAAGGGAGTTTCGCTCTTTTATTACCGCAATGGAAGGCCCTTTGCAGGCGGGAATGGCAATTGAGCAGGCGGTAAAACTTGCAGAGAAAGATTTGCGTGATTTATATGGTGAGCAGATTTCCATCTTGAAGGATGTTAGAAGGATTCATGGACAGATGAAACTTGGATATTCCTTTGAAGAAAGCTTTGAAACCTTTGCTCAATGGGAAGATATTCCAGAGATTCAGGATTTCTCAGATGTTATTTGCAGTCTGAAGAGAACCGGTGGTAATGCAATTCAAATCATTGAGTCCACCATTCGGAAAATCATGGATGGCATACAACTGAAAGATGAAACGGAAACAATAATTGCAGCCAGGCAGTTGGAACAAAGAATTATGACCCTCATGCCAGCGATTATTTTAACGGTATTATCTCTGAGCAGTCCTACTTACCTATCCGCTCTTTACCATGGGATTTTTGGAAGAGGAATTATGGCCCTTGCTCTAGGGCTGAATCTTGTGGCGGATGTGATGGGAAAAAGAATTGTGCAAATTCATTAAGTAGCAATGACAAAGCTGATTATATTCTTCCGTAAGTAAAGTGTAAGGAACTTCAAATTTTTCGGATGGAAATATCCTTCTGATTCTTTCGTGAAGGAATGGGAAATGGTCGTTTTACAGGGAAAGGGGGCTGTGCGATGGATGCTTTGAAAATTGTCTCAGGCATATTTATGTTACTTTGCCTGATACCAGCAATTTTAAAGAGGAAGCATTGTAGTAAGTACAAGCGCATCTTTAAATGGATTCCAGTAAAAATTCGAAATGAAGTGATGGCAAGATTGCGCAAGAAAGATGCTTTGAACCAGAAACAACTGGAAGAAGAGACGGAACACTTTTTTGCGGAATTATTGGAAAAGGGCATGAAATGGCTTTTTGTCATCAGTGCGATTTTCTTTGTGCTGTCCTGGATAAAAATTCCAGAAAAAGATGGGGATAAAATCCGTCGCCCTGCAGAAGGGAGCGGAGCTATTGAAAGTCAAATTATCTTAAGGGATCCTCAAAGGGAAAGGGGAGAGGAAATAGTCCGGTTAGAGATTCAAGCCAGAGAGATGACTGCAGAGGAGTTTAAGGTCGCTTCTTCCAAAGCTAAGGAAGAAATTTGGACCAATGTACTTGGCCAGATTGAAGAGGGAGTAAGTGAAAAACATCCCGGGGAAACGGTAAGGAGTGATGTCTTTGGTGATCAGGTGGAAATTCTGGGGGAAGAAATAGAACTTCATCGGGATACGAAGGAAATTAAATTTCAAAGTACAGACGATTCGGGACTTCTTAAAATCAGCTGGACTTCTGATCAGGCAGATCTATTTTCTTCCTCTGGACTTATTGATTGGGACCTTCTGAAGTCCAGTCAGCATGTGCTGATGGTGGGGGAGATTACGGATGGTCAGCATTCGAAAAAGGTGGGCATCTCATTTGCCTTAATCTTTGACGAGGCTGATAAGAGTCAGTTGGAGAAGGCGAAAGAGGAACTGGTCCGCATTGAAGAAGAGAGCAGGACCAGCGGAGAAATAGAAGTGCCGGATACGCTGGAAGGTTATCAAGTGCATGTAGAGAAAACGGACGTAAAAGAAAAACTCTTTTGGATTTACGGACTTTCAATTTTGATTATTGGAATTTTACTGGAAGTGGAGCTTGTGCATCTAAAGGAAGCGGGGGAGAGAAGGGATGAGAGTCTAAGGGCTGAATACTATCAGTTTCTGAATCGACTTTCTCTTTATTTAGCGACAGGCATGAGCGTGAAAGAAGCTTTTCGAAGACTTTCAATCCGAGTTCGGGCGGATGCTCTTGTTGCAGAACTGAAGTTTACAGTGAGAAGAATGGAACTTGGTGCATCGGAAATGGAAGCAATTGAAGAAATGGGAAGGAACATTGGACTGGCAGAATATATGAGACTGTCCTCCTTGGTTACTCAGAATTTAAGACATGGCAATGCAGGACTCTTAAAGCAGTTGGAAGCGGAAGTTCAGCAGGGAATGATTCATGATCAGGAAAGAGTGCGGAAAGAAAGTGCCAAGGCTTCGGAAAAACTAATGATTCCCACCTTTATCTTATTGATTCTGGTGATTGCGATTGTGCTGATTCCAGCGGTGATGAATTTATAAACGGCTACGGCTGAAAACCCATTACCTTTAGGTGATGGATGAAAGCTAAACAACCATAGCAAAACGCACTTGCCTAAGCGAGTGCTATTACATATACGATACGGTAGGAATTACTGAAACCTAACACCTGTGGACACCGTGTAAGACAAACCAACAACCTATGTTGTCAGGAATGCAGTGGTGGTCGAAACAGGAATCCCACTACCTTTAGGTGGTGGGGAGTTCAAAAGAATGCCCAAAGGAGGATGGCCTATGAAAGACTTAGGACTGCGTGCAAAGCTTGCACGTATTACAGGAAACAATAGTGGTATGGCGGTTGTAGAAGTGGTGCTTTTGATTGTGGTCCTCATTGCGTTAGTTGCAATCTTTCGGACCCAGGCACTTGCCTTGGTTAATAAGATCTGGACATCGATCAAGGATGGTGCTTCCGGTATTACAGGAACGGGAATGTTTATCTATTAGTTATTCTCATCAGTAAAAAATTGAAATTTAAATTCATACAAAAATAAATCAGAAATATAAATGGATGGATAGGAAGGAGAGGGTCGGATGAAGAAAGTATGCAAGCCAATGGATATACCGGGAATAAAGGAGTGTCGGAACAATCGCGGTTACATTGTTGTTTTTATGTCACTGATCCTCTTGGTCCTGATGATTATTGTTACAGCAGTTCTGGAAATTGCAAAATTAGACTCAGGGAAAACGAAGGCAGCAGCAGCTCTTAGTACAACGGAATCTGATATGCTGGCAAAATATCAGAAGCTTTGTTTTGAAAGATACCATCTGTTAGTTTGTGATCTTTCAGATGGAGGAAAGGGAGAAGCTGCCACAGAGGAAATGATGAAGAATCATTTGCAGGAAAATTTAGGCGATGAACTAACAGTAGATGATATCGCCTTTGCAGGTCAGGAATATTTTCTGGAAGATGATTATGCAGAGTTTAAAAAGCAAATTTCTGACCAGGCTTATTACCAGGCCACTCTTGCGGCAGTCAATGCAATAGAAACGAAAACGGGTGGCCAGGATGAGCCTGTTGACCATGACACCATTCAGGAAATGGATGATGATGTGGACAATACAAAGGAAGTACGGGAATTAGAGGGTATGGAAGAAGAAGAGGCTGAGAAAAGTGAAACCGAACTGGTAGAAAAAACAGTGGATTCTGATGTGGAAGATCCCAGAGAAACACTAAAGACATTTACTGCTTCTGGAATTCCTGCATTGATTCAGCCAAATGAACTCATATTTAGTAACAATCAAATTTCCCAAGAGGATGATATCCCATCTGAAACTTGTGATTCATCCGTATTTTCGGATACCAATACAGACTTTGATAATTACACAACCTTAAAATCAGATACCACAAAAGAAAATGGTTGGGGGCAAAGTCTCGTAAATTATGGAGAAGCAATTGCCTATGCCTCCAGTGTGTTCAACTGTGCAACAGACGTAAAGTACGATGACACCTATTTGAATCTGGAGCTGGAATATCTGGTGGGTGGAAAGTCTAATGATGCGGACAATTATGAAAGCGTAGTAAGACAGATGATTGCCTTGCGATTGGGCCCCAATTTTGCATATCTCCTTACGGATGCAGAGAAGATGGCTTCTCTGGAAGCTTTGTCCACGGCGATTTGTGCGGCGGCACCATTTTTACAACCGGCGTGCAAGTACTTGCTGGCTGGTTGCTGGGCTTACTTTGAAAGTGTACTGGACGTTTATTATCTCCTGCGTGGGAAGAAGATTCCTTACTTTAAGGATTGGAATAGTTGGATGACAGATCTGGAACATCTGGGCCAGTTTCAGGATGCTGAGTGTAAAGAAGATGAGGACGGTATGAGTTACAAGGACTACTTAATGATACTAATCGCACTACATGGCAACACGATTTATCCCAGAATGCTGGATCTGATTCAGCTGAATGTAAGGCAGGAAGATATTGAAGGCGGGGATCCGAACTTTAAATTTGAGAATACGGTTACTGCCTTTGGAATGGATGCCACAGTTTCTATGGGAGAATCATCTTTTTATCTACATGAAGAGGCAGGTTACTAAGAATTGTACAGATGGTCGTGTATACAGATGACTGTGTATTCAGGTACACGGGCACACTTCATGTAAATGAAATGCACATAAAATATATGCTCTGACCCACAGATATTCCTTGGCTTTTTCAACCCAACAATTATTTATTACTCATGAAAGGTAAGCCCTCTCTGGAACAAGTACTCCTTATCAACGTTCGGTCTTGGAATGTCTGTGGGTCAGAGCATATGGAAGTGAATAGTTATGTTTAAAAGTTTGTCGGAAAGGAGGGATTACATGCCAAAGGATAATCGAGGTTCTGAATCGATTGCTGCAGCAGTGGCAATCCCCTTTTTCTTATTTGTTATGCTGGCCTTTGTGTACATAGCTGAAATATATGCGGTGAGGGCTGTGGTTTATGAAGACCTGGTTGAGACTTCGGAAAGGATTGCAGAAACTGCGTATCTTTCCGAGGAAGCGGATCTGACACAGGTGGTTGGATTCGCAGAGGCTGGTCTTGAATTTCAAAAACGTCTAGATGATGAAGAAATAATTGAAAAGTTTGTTGAGGGTGGCATTTCAGGAATCAGTTTTCTGGGCTCGGAAATTTTGGACCAGAAAGGGGATGTGGTTTTAAGAGTACGTTATAAAGTACATGCTGATGTGCCTTTCTTATCATTTATTACCCAGACCTACACGGAAACAATCCGACAGCATGCCTATATTGGAAAGATGCTGGATGATAAGCAGGAAGGGAATGAGGATGATGTTTATGTTTATGTGACGGATCGTGGAGAGGTTTATCACACAAGCAGATCCTGTACATACATCCTGCCGAGAGTCAGTACGGAAAGCAAGGAAACGGCAGAAGAAGAGAATTTGCGAGCTTGTCAGTACTGCAAGAAAAGAGGAACAGGTAACCTTGTATATGTAACGGAATATGGGGAGTGCTATCACGCATCGAGAAATTGTTCTCAATTTCAAAGATCAGTGAGACGAGTTCGAAAAAATGAGACTTCTCTACCGCCATGCTCCAAGTGTTCAGGTGGAGAGTAGGGGATAGAAAAAGTCTGTATATGGATGTGAAAAGAATGTATATGGATGAGTAGGGATGGAGAAGGGTGGCATATGGATGAATATGGAAGAATATGGATACAAAAGGGCGAATAGTGTAGGTATATGGAGAGTAAGTAACAGGATATGGAGAGTGAATGATGGGTATGACAAAGGTGTTTAAAAATATGTGCTCTAGTCAAAGAGGCTACATGACCGTTGAAGCTAGCTTCCTTATGCCACTTGTTTTTCTTATCGTTGCCTCTATGATTGTTGCTCTTGTTTATGTGTATGAGAAAGAACATGTGAGAGCAAATATTGCAGAGGCTGTATATTCTGTCCCTTTTGAAAATAAACAGAAGGAAAATGTAGTGGAGTATCTGAATGAACAGGATATTAGTCAGGGAGTTGTGATTGGAAGCGTAGATTCTAATACTTCAAAAGGGAGCGGTAAGCAAGTTGCCCTGGAGGCTGAACTACATGTAAAAGGAGATACTAATCTGAAGTATCAGATCGATTATTGTCCAGTCTCAAAGAATCTGAGGAGGTGGCAGCTATATGGAGATCTCACTGAATAGTAAAGGAAGTAAGAATGTTGTGGAAATCACCGGGCTTCCTTCCGGAACTTCATATGAAGAAAAGATGCTTACTTTTAACCAGCTCAATTACATTCCGCCCTTCTCAGAAATAGAAATTGATGGTCGTAAAAAGTTCTGTTTCACCATAGACGGCTTAGTATCTCTGGCAGAAATATTTCATAGAGTTCATCCTGGGAAAGCAGAATTAATTGAAATGTTAAATGGCCTTTCGGCCTGTATTGCCGAAATGAAGCAGTTACTCCTGAATCCAAGTCATTTGATTTTGAGCTTGCAGTGGATTTTCTTTGATCAAAAGAGAAAACACTTTCTCTTTTTAATGGTTCCTGGTCAGGAAGAGGATTTTCCAGCCCAGTTTAAGGGACTATTGGAAGAAATGATGAAAGTCTTTCGTCACACAAATCGAGAAGAGGAAGTCTTTCTTTATGAAATTTATAGTAAGTCCCTGGTGGACCGCTTTTCACCAGATTACCTTTTTGAAAATCTGCCGGCATGGATTTGTACAAATGAAAAAATGCTGAGTGAAGAAAAGATCAAGCAAGAAGAGGCTTCATGCAAAAGAGCAGAGAAGAACTTTCTTGTGGAAAGAGATCCGCAAGGGAAGAATGTAATCCCTGCAAATGAACTTGACCAGGAAATTGAAACTACAAAAATACCTCGAGTTTATTTTTATATGGGATTAGGAATCTTTGTACTTATGGTGCTGGGCGTTATTCTCTTTAGTGTTGTCAGTCTGAAGGTGACAGGAGTGGCTGCGGCAGGATATGTGATTTATGTGTTGGCAGTTTACTTTCAGGCAAAAAACAGGGCTGAGGATCAGGAGATTGAGCAGGCCTTCCTTGATGAAAAAATAAAAGGAAAAGAAGGCAGGATTCGAAACGAAAATAAAGTTAAGGGAGCGTTTTTTGCAAAGGATGATATTTGCCCAAAGCAAGAGATTTTCTCTAAACAAGAGAACTTTCCGAAACAAGAGATTTTTCCCAAACCAGAGAGTGGAGGGGATCAAGAGTGTAGCCTGGCGCTTGATGCTAACAGGAATCAAGAGATAATTAGAAAGGACGAGAAGAGTCAATACCATTTGATTCCGCTGAATCCAGATCAGGCTCAGGAAATTCTTCTACAAAGGGGGAGAACGATTCTGGGCAGGAGACGTGCGGATTGTGATGTGGTGATTTCTGTTATGGGAGTAAGCAGGAAACACGCGGCAATCGATGTGGTGGAGGGCCGGGTATATGTCACGGACTTATCTTCCACAAATGGCACTTATGTTGAAGATAAGAAAATGCCACCCAATGCGACTTGGGAGATTCGGCATGGAAACCGAATTCGTTTTGGTGGGATAGAGTTTTATTTTGTGTGAGTTGGAAGAAAAAGGGGAGTGAAATATGAAGCATAGAAGATTATTGGACAAGATAATACGTTGGCAACATATAAAAAAGAGCATTGCGATACTTACAGTCGTTCTCATGTTACTTCTTGGATTTCCAAGATTATTAAGTGTTGAGGAAATTGGAAAATCGAAAGAGTATGCAACACCACTGGATGCTGGATTGGAAGATATTACAGAAATTCCGCAGGATGCAAATGAGATGAGCACGGAAGGTGAGAGTGAATCCGGTGACAGGGAGAACACGGTAGATGAATCCGCGGGAGAGGGAGATAATTCAAATCAGGGAAACAATAGGACGTTCTTCGCAGGACCAGAAATAACGTATGGCGGATATACGTCCTTTTTATATGGTGACATGTCTCTGGTGGATTATACCAATGGAAATGCATTTGTAAGAGAAGGCTATGAAAATGTAGGTGTGACAAGTTCATTTGCCTTTCAGAGGCAAAGCCAGAACCAGGAGCTTAATAAGATTATGTATTATGCAGTGGGGCTGGAAGATAGTCCGGAAAGAAGTTCTGCCAGAGATGAGATGCTGGAAGGACTGGGATTAACAGACAAGAATGAACAGATGGGGGCTTTCTTCTGCTTGCTGGCGGAGAAGGTGGATGAAATAAATGGAGATAGTGCTTCGGCATCTTTGCCTGTAGGGGATAGCAAGCTGCAGGAAATTAGTGCGTGGATTGCGGAACAGGATGCTCCGCCGGAGGCTTTTACTGTTAATTTGTGGGATGATCCCTCAAGCCAGGAGTCAGTGGATTTAGTTTCTGCTCAGGGAAATGGCCAGACGATTCTGGCCAGTGAAAGTACAGAGTTGCAGAGCCCGGTTATGAGATTGAGAGCAAATGGAATTAGAAAGAGTTCTTCAACGGCCTTTACTGCGCCTTGGGATAGCTCACAAGGTATGGGATATACAAGTGGAAATAGTGAGAGCTGGTGGCCAGGGATTTCATCGGCCATTTGTTCATCTGGCGTTACCATCGGTACGCGTCAGGAGTCAGGCAGTGTGAAGGATCCCTGGGGCTATGACTGCTCTTCTTATTTTTGTGCCCTTGCCAATGGAAGTCATGGTGGTCAATATCCGGATTTTAGTGGCAGCGGCAATACGGAATGGATTTATTCGAACTATTTAAATCCAAATCTTGGCAAATGTACTTGGGTGGCCAGTGGCTACGCAGGAACCAAGACGAAAGCACCTACAGGTTCTGGTCATTTCACGAGTGGAATATTGCAGGATGGAGACATTATTCTCTTTTATGATGCCAGTGGCAAATCCAAACATATAGCCATTGCCTGTTCGGGAGGCTTTGCCTACGATGAAGGAACAGGAAGGATTCGCTGGAATAACTTCTACTATTATATGGGTTGGTTACGATATGGTAACTTTAGCTCTTCAGCTTCTGTTGCGCCATATTGGTCTGCATATAGACCGGTGAAGCCGGAAACTCCACCACCACCTTCTCCTCCTCAGGAAAAGACTTGGCTTTGTGGATTGGCAATTAAGAAAGTGGATATGCAGGGAAATGTAATTTCAGATAGTGCCACATTCTCGGTAACTGGACCGGATGGTTTTAACAGGGAAGTGACCACAAGTGGTGGCTATGCTTATCTTGGAGGTCTTGCGGAAGGAAACTATCAGGTACAGGAGACGGTTCCGCCGTCAGGTTATTGCCTGAATGGAACGGTGCATAATGTAACTCTTCATAAACCTGCCTCTCTTGTAAAAGATGGTACAGATGTGGGGGGCGTCTTCCAAGAAGCTGATTATCTGAAATACAATTCTGATTTGGCGGGAATTGCCCTATGGACCCATTTCCATGCCTTTATTTGGAATGGTAGTGAAAGCAGAAGAAGCTCTAATAGTTTTGATATTCAGGCCTATCGGGACATTAATCCGGATGTTGCCGGAAGCAATCAGGCTGTGATGCTGCATTATTTGAACTATGGAGATAAGGAAGGCCGCAGGGCACTGACCTATGATGAAATATTCCAGAATGGAAGCGACGCGGCTGTGCAGGGAGTGAGTGTTATGGATCTTCCAAGATCCTATTACGGATCCATAATATTAAAGAAGCAGGCCAAGGATGATGCCAGTGCCCTTCCGGGAGCAAGTTATGAAATTAAGGGATTGGACCCAGGAGTAAATGACAGCATTGATTATAAATTGGAAACAGATAGTCTGGGAATGATTTATATGACAGGCCTGCCTTGTGGAAATTATTCCGTTCAGGAGCTTGCAGCTCCTGCAGGATATAACGTGGATTCCACAATCTTTCAGGTGGAAGTGAAGGCGTCCAATGAAAATCGTTTTCTATTATTAAGAGACGGGGATGCCTATTATATGGATGCTGTCTTTGACCCTGCCTACTATGCAAGCCAGAATGCAGATGTAAAAGAAAGCTATGGAGATGGAAGTAGCGAAGAAAGCGCCAAACTCTTATATGAACATTTCATTGCCTTTGGTATGAAAGAAGGACGAGACGCGTCTATTAACTTTCACCTGCCTTATTATTATCAGCTTTATCCTGATCTGCAGAATAAATACGGCCCTATATATATGCCAGATCCTGCCAGTCCATATTATGATACGGAACGTAAAGATGAATATTCATTAAATAATGAAAAGTATTATCTGGATTATGTACGAGAAGGTCAAAAATTGCATAGATATGGAAATGTAGAAGATGTGGTTTGGGATCAGATGCTGAAGTCGATTTCTTCAGGAACTACTTCTTACCCAAAGCAGACAAATGGAATTGCCCTGGATGATACGAGGAAAAAGGGAGATATCCAGTTGTGGAAGTATGCGATAGATGGAAATAGACCTCTTGAAGGAGTTGATTTCCAGATATCGGCTATAGAAACTGAAAAGGCTGGGGAGACTGTAGATCCAATTACAATAAGGACGGACAGTAATGGATATGCCACCACCAGAAAAGAAGACGGAACTTCTTCCTTGCCAACTGGTAAATACAAAGTTCAGGAATTGAGAAGTGATGGAAATGGAGATAACCAGTTAGAGAAAGAAATTCTTGTGTCTATTACAGAGGATGGACAAATGGTAACGGCCTTTGACGCTGAGGCAACTGGGGCTGATCAAAAAATATATAATGCTTCTAAGCCGGGAATTAAAACCAAGGCTCTGGTAAAAGAGACAAATAGTTCTACTTTAAGTAATATTCAGGCCAATTCCATTTGCGATGAGGTGACTTTATCTAACCTAAAAAGCGGAAGTCCTTATACTTTAGTGGAATCTTTGAAACTTGTGGATGGAGAAGGAAAGATAAGTGATTATGAGTATGTGGATGAAAATCCAATCCAGATAAAGTTCACAACAAATGAGAAGTACCAGAAGAGTCTATATGAACAGGAGCATATCCTTGAGGCAACCTTTACTGGTGTGGATGCAAGCAAGATGCCGGAGGGGTCCAAACTGGTTGTGTACAGTGCTCTATATTATGGAGATTTAGAAAATGAAACCAAGGATCCAGACAGTGATATGCAATTTTATCCTATCTTACATAGAGATCCCAACCTGGAAAGTCAGACTCTCTATCTGCCTTTTATACATACTAGTGCCTATCTAAATAATGAAGATGAAAAGTCTGCAGATGCGGTAGAGGTAACAAAGGTAGAGGATAAGGTTGTGTATGAAAATCTGCTTTTAGGAAATGAATATGTGCTAACTGCGCATTTGATGAAGCAGGAAGATGAAAGTCCTGTGAAAGTGAATGGAGAAGAACTTACTGTCACAAAACAATTCATTGCAAAGGAAAAGACAGGACAGGAAGTGCTTACCTTTGATTTGAAAGAACCTTTATCTCCAGGCAAATATACTGTGTATGAATATCTTTACACGAAAGATGGAGTAGAGATAGCGAAACACGATGATATTCATTCAGATGCACAAACGGTAGAGGTGAAGAAAAGACCACCTGTGGAGAAAGTAAGTACAGAAGAAGTTACAACTAGTAGAGAAGAAAAACCAGAACCAATTACAGAGGGTGTAAGTACTAGTGTCCCGGAAGTTACAACGGAGGGAAAGACTGAAACAAGTACACAAGTAACGACGCAGCTAACTACAGAAGTGACAAGTGAAGCGGATGAGTCTGAGGGAAAAGAAGAGAGTCCGAAAACAGGAGATCGAATATTCTTAGCCTGTTTATTTCTATTATATGTATCTATATGTGGAATTGTTTTATTAAAAATAGAAAAGAAAAAGAAGAAATAGGTCACATATAATAAGAATGTAGAGATGAAATTTTAGGGTGCGGGTGAAAATACATGTCCGTACCCTAATTAATTTTTAGAGGGAAAGTGACTATTCAAGCACCTTTGGAAGTGGGAGAAAAAATTAGTTAAAAAAATTTTAAAAAAGTGCTTGCATTATATTTCGATATATAGTATTTTAATCGTCGTTGCGCACGAAATATTGGTTCCAAATCGGGGTCAAAAAAGTGCCCAAAAAGTTGTCAAAAACTTTTACAAAAAAAGTGTTGACAGCAACAAAGTCTTTTGCTAGACTATCCATTGTCGCTGAGAAATACAGCAACAACAAAACACATGGAGAGGTATCGAAGTGGTCATAACGAGGCGGTCTTGAAAACCGTTTGTCCGCAAGGGCACAAGGGTTCGAATCCCTTCCTCTCCGTTACATATTAAGAACCGTTCAGGCGTTTATACTGGAGAAGTACCCAAGCGGCTGAAGGGGCGCCCCTGGAAAGGGTGTAGGTCGGTAATACCGGCGCGAGGGTTCAAATCCCTCCTTCTCCGTCAAATACTTCTTTGACTGAATGATTCGAAATATGATTAGCTCCTTAACAAATGAATAAAGATGACAACCCCGAAAATTCTTTTAAAAATTATTTTCGGACGAATCAATGAATTCTATTCAAACGATTCAACCCAAACAAAACAGTAAATTGGTATAAGATAATCAA
>Ga0129311_1000396_pt1 | contig 39687 bp, 36 predicted proteins | sample Go1ome_FD_94435 | JGI IMG/M metagenome (GOLD analysis project Ga0129311, IMG submission 94435) | Western lowland gorrila individual fecal microbial communities from Wisconsin, USA - Go1022B metagenome | ecosystem: Host-associated > Mammals > Digestive system > Large intestine > Fecal | place...
AGAATTTTCATAGGTTCTGTTTGTGGTACCAAAAGCCGGCATGGTAATGGCCACAAGATCTGTACTTGGTCTTTTTAACTTCTTCAGTGCCATGGCAGCTACAAGAAGGGCAAGGGTTGAATCCATTCCACCAGATACACCCACAACAGGTTTTGCTGATGTGACTTCCAGACGTTTTACCAGGCCACCAACCTGCATAGCAAAGATGTCTGTACATCTCTGCAGTCTCTTCTCCTTGGAAGAAGGAACAAAAGGCTTCTTTTTCGCCATGATAAAGGAGCCATCAGATTCAGGAATGTCTGAATCATAACACTTTACTTCTCTTAAAGAATCCAGTTCACTGAGAGATAAATACTGGTTATCAGCAAATGTATTGCTATGAAGTCTATCATTTCGAATCTTTTCCAGATCCATATCAGCCACGAGAATATAGTTGTCCGCAATAAATGTTTTGCTTTCATTCAGCATAGTTCCATTCTCTGCAACCATGGAATGACCTGAGAAAATTAAATCCTGTGTGGATTCGGAAGTGCCTGCAGAAACATAAATATAATCTGACAAAGTTGCAGCAGACTGATGCTTCACCAGACTCTGTCTATAGGAACGCTTGGCAATGGTTTCATTACTAGCTGACAAATTTACAATCACTTCGGCTCCACCCAAAGCAAGCTTTGTAGATGGTGGCAATGGTGCCCATAAATCTTCACAGATTTCTACACCCAGTTTGAACTTTCCATCCAGATCAAAAACAATCTGATTACCAATTGGAACTTCACGAAGTAAAGTCTCCTCATCAATTGGATCAAGGTCGGCAAACTTATTTGCATTTGGGAAAATTTCACCCAGTAAGAGGGAATTCACAGGCAGACTGGAAGCTGACTGGAACCATCTCTTCTCATAAAACTCATGATAATTTGGGATGAAGGTCTTAACAGGCACACCCAGTAATTCACCGCCCTGGAAAACGTAGGCAGCATTGTAAAGCATATTATTTACAATCAGTGGCGCACCCACAATGATCACAGAGGAAAAATCCTTACTTGCTTCACGAATCTTAAGTAAAGCAAGAGCTGACGCATCCTGTAATTTCTTCTGGAAAAATAAATCCTGACAGTAATAACCAGTTACTGCAAGTTCTGGAAAAGCAATAATCGCTGGATGAAATGAATCAGCCTCCCGAATTTTCTTGAGAATCTGCATGGTATTAAATTCAGGATCTGCATCTTTTACTTCTGGAACAATCGCAGCTACTCTGTAAAAATCAAACATTTATTCATCCTCCCTTTCATCTAAGTCACGAGCCAGACCTTCTAAATAAGGTACGAAAACACCATTTGCCGGCTTTAAAAAGTAATCATCTTCCAGCTCTAAATATTTAAAATTCTTAGGATGTCCCTGAGCCATACGATCCACGTAGGTCTTCAGCTCACTGAACCTAAGATAGTAATAATCATTTCTCTCTGTAAACATAATCAACAGAAATGCCACACCGCCCTGCTTTTCAAAATCCGCCATAAACTGGTACTGGTGTTCGTGAATATTCTGCATGGAAAAAGTGTCTGTACTACACTCTTTGGCATCAAAACACACTGGAACTCCCTGCACCACCCCAATATAATCCACGGTAGAATCCTTTTCAAAGAAGGCTTTGGTAATCATTTTCTTCTCTGAATGAAATTCCAGAGGCGTAATTGGTGTAGGTATTTTCTGCACCAAAGCTAAATTATGATCACGATAATATGAATTTGTCTCATTAATCAGGTTCTCAAAGGTAGAACCTCTAAGTCCCCGGGAATTCCAAGTTGCCATGATACCTCCGGCAAATCCATTTGCAAAAATCAGTAGTTGTTAAAAAGCCTGCCAAATGAACTTGGTGCAGCTGCTTTGTATTCCTTACCAGAAAGCACAACTTTCCAGGCATGAAGCATCTGATAAGAAGCCTTGGCTCTTCTTTCCAGAAGAAGGACCTCATTATCTTTTCTACCATATTTCGGATCATGCAGAATAGGATTACCCAGATATTTTAAATCTGCACGAATCTGATGACTCTTTCCTGTGTGCAGAACCACCTGTAAAAGGCTGGCATAGCAGTTTTTTTCATCTTCATTCTGCAGGACCAGGCGGTCAATCTTCTTATATTCCGTAAAAATAGGCTTATAAAATGCCTTTAAAGAATCCGGTATTTTCTTAAATTCATCCTCAGAAATCACTTCAGACTGATTGGATTTTGAATCCTTTAAAATATAGTGATGATAGGAACCATCTTTCTTAAAATCTCCAACCACTGCAGCAAGATAAATCTTTTCCAGCCTGCCTTCCCGAATCTCCTTGGAAAGATAGGCGGAACCGCTCTGGGTCTTACCAAAAAGAATGACTCCAGAGGTGTTGCGATCCAGTCTGTTACAGACGGATGGTTTAAATAATTTAAGAGATGCATCGTTGATATATCCCTTATTCAGCATATATTGAAGCAGAACTTCATTCACCGAAATATCTTCCGGTTTTGCCTTCTGAGAAAGCAAGCCAGCCGGCTTATTATATATTAGAATATGTTGATTTTCATAGATAATGTTTTGGCTTTTGAAATTCTTCTCAAAATCAGTCCCGCTCATAAACTTTACGGGGGAGGAAGTCTCATTCTTCTTTCCTTCTAAAGTAACTCCGTCATCTCCTGAAAACTTACTAAAAGTTTCATCCGATAAGAAAAACTGAACATGGTCTCCCACTTGAAGAGTTTCATTACCTGTAACCTTCTTCTTATTAACCACGATATTCTTCTTTCGATACATCTTATAGAAAAAGGAAGCAGGTGCCTCTTTCAGGACATGCATACAGAACTTCTGCAACTTCATGCCTGCTTCAATATTAGTAATTTCAATATCTTTCATTCATTAAAATCCCATCGTTACGAGTTTTTCTCGCATCTTCTTATCATAGAATGGTTGCTTATCGTCCTTAGGCGCAGATAACTTTTTGACTTCTTTTTCAAACTTCTTAAGATCTGAGCAAATTACAATACGCGCCTTGGACCTGGCGTCTTCATTGATATCTGCCATAAAACGTTCTGCCCGTCTGGTAGATGGTGTATCCATAGCACTTCTACTAAAAGCAACCACGTTATTATTGTAAATAGATACTACTGGATAGAATTCAACACCATCCGTATCCGTGATCGTAATATCATAAAGAAATGGAATTTTTGAAGATTTAGAAATCTCACGAACCTTCTCATATTCCTCTCTCTTTAATGGCTTTATCTTAATAGTCATAATTAAATCAACAATGTTTCTTGCGAGTGGAATTGCAATTACACAGGCAGCCACCAGAAAAAGAGTTTTTCTTGTATGCAGTACATGAAGACTGATAAATAAGTCAGCAAGAATACAGGCAAGAATAATGGAACCGATAATAATTCTTCTCAAACGGTAGTATTTGATATGACCGTATTTACCTTTTTCATAATGCGATGTATTTTTGTTTCTTTTTGCCATACTAGGCCATCCTCCAACCAGGCAGGTACTTATTCTTTAATTGATTTCCTGCAGCCTTGGCAAAGCCAAGAGGGAAACCATTCATAGTAATCAGCACATAGCCCTTCTTAAATGTTTTATCTCCTGGATCAATGGTTTCACCCTTTAAATACTTAAGAGCTCTGGAATCTTCGTAAGTGATATCCAAAACTTGATCAAAAGAATTTGCATCCAGCATCATAGCCAGACTCTGACTTGGTTCAAATCTATTTTTCTTTAACTCACCAAGATAAATACCACGTCTTAAAATTCTAAGACCAGATAAATCAGGGCAACCAGATGGAATATAGTAAAGTCTGTCTTCACGAAGTTCCATTTTATCTATTTCAAATACACCATTTACATGAGAAAAGAACTCGTCTATTTCTGTATTTTTCACAGCCTTCTTTGGACGATAACCGCCCTTTGCCTTTGATTCCCAGGACTCTTTATCTTTCTCAACAGACATATCCTGAACCATGGATACATAATGGCCTTCCCCCTTAACACGATGTGGGAACATATGGGCTGTGGTACGTAAATCCTGGTCAGCTCTTGCCTCCTCACTTTGGCACCACTCTGGATGTCCAGGCTCAAAGCCCTCATACATTTTGATAGGAAGAATCTTGAAATCTGGATTTAACTTTTTCAGGAATTCAACAGCTTCCTCATCTTCGTCTGGTTCAAAAGTACAGGTGGAATAAAGAATGGTTCCGCCAGGTCTCAGCATTTTTACGGCTTCCGTAAGAATCTGTCTCTGGAGATTAACAAATTTTTCTACTCCATTCTGCTCCCATGCAGTAATCATGGAACCAGATTTTCGGAACATACCTTCGCCAGAACAAGGAGCATCAATCAAAATCTTATCGAAGAACTTAGGAAAATGTTCTGCAAGATGATCAGGTGTTTCGCAGGTAATACATACATTTTTTGCACCAAATATCTCAAGGTTTTTAATCAAGGCCTTGGCTCTGGATGCACTTACATCATTGGAAAGCAGGAATCCTTTCGTACCGATGCGGGCAGCCAGTTCTGTGGATTTACCGCCTGGAGCGGCACAAAGATCCAGCACATAGTCCCCTTCTTCAATCGGAATCTGAGAAGCTGGCACCATAGCTGATGGCTCCTGCAGATAATATAAGCCTGCATAGTAAAGAGGATGCCGTGAAGGTGCATCCTCTTTTTCATCATAATAAAATCCCTTCTGAGTCCATGGAATAGGACTTAAATGAAAAGGACAAAGCTTTTGAAAATCTTCAACAGAAATTTTTCCTGTATTTACTCTTAAAGCTTTATAAATAGGTCTTGATAAGGACTCTTTGTAGACGGAATAATCTTCTTCTCCCAGGAGTCTAATCATGACATCTTCAAATTTCTTAGGTAATTCTAATTCTTTCACTGAGCTGCGTCTCCTTCAGTATGTACTGGAGTTTCATCTATATGTGTTCTCGTATAGAGAAAATCATATTCATTCTTATAGGTATCGTTTTCGGGCATATCATTTGTCAGGCTTTCCGCCTTGCTAAATGCTGTATCAAAATCAAGCATGCCCTCATAGTAAACAATTTCATTAAAACGAATCAAATCCATATAAGCCTGATCCCCGCTTGCCAGTCCTGCATCGATATAAGTTTTTGCAGTTGCAAAATCCTTCTTTGCGAGATAATAAGAAGAAAGCTGGTAGTTAATGTAGGATGAACCTGCCCCACTTGTATTTTCAGTCAGATACTTTTGATAGTAAGTTACCATGTTTTCTTCATCGCCAGTCTGCTGATAGCAGGTACCAAGATAAAGATCTGCCGTGTGATTTCCTCTTTCCGATTCCTTTTTTAAATCTTCAATATAACTTGTATAATCCTGACCAGTCTGGCAGGCAAGTAAAGCATCGGCAAGGCCCTTCATGGTAATTAAATCATAGCTCTTTAAATATGAATTTGTACTTTTCTGTAATTCAGCATATACATGGGAGGCATTTTCAAACTCCCCATTTCTAATATATGCGGAAGCAAGGTACAGTTTTGTATCCAGATCCATATTTTCTGAAAACCATTGTTTTTCATCCAGACTTTTTAAAAAGTCGTTTTCAGCTTCCACATAGGAGGATGCATTATAAGCTTTGATACCCTCTTCCCTGAATTCTTCCTTTTGTGAAATCATCTGGGAAATCATAAAAGCTGCCAAAGAAAGGAGAACCAATGAAAATAAAGACAAAACAAGAATGATGTGAACCATTCTTTTCTGCTGATCCTTTTTTATTTTTTCGTCTATGGAAAGGTTATTTTCCTCTTCAAAAAGCTTGTCCTTCTTCATGAACCTCTACATTCTTTCTCTAGTATTTCAAATTGACATAAAATATCTACAATGATAGAATACATCTTGTTCGCCGGCATGTCGGAATTGGCAGACGAGGCAGACTCAAAATCTGTTGATGGCAACATCGTGTGGGTTCGACCCCCACTGCCGGCAAAACTTTGCGCTTCCATTTGGAAGCGCTTTTTATTTTTCAATTAATCTTCCAACTTAAATTCTTCATCCCCAAGGGAATCTTTTAAATCATTTACAGCATCCATTTCTTCATCCGTTGGTGCTTTCTTATTAATCTTTGCTGAAATTTTATCTGCAAGTCCCGGAATCATTTCCAATACTTTACCAAGATTGCTCTGTGGAGTGTTGGCGGAAATAACCTGAGCATATCCATTCTTAATTACAATGATAGAAGATGGTGAAAGTTTTCCACCCATACCACCTGCAGCACTATTCGCGCCCTTAGAACCTGCCATAGCTCCTGCTCCAATACCGAAATTCACATCCGATAATGGAATGATTGTTACATCTCCAACCTGAATCGGTTCCCCAACGATAGTTTTTGTTGTCAGAAATGCATCCATTCCCTTAAATAATGACGCTACTGTCTGATTAAAATCGTTATTATTTGCCATATCTTTCCTCCTCAATAACCCCTATATCTTCTCTGCTAAACTTTTCGTCTTCTTAAAATCCTTACCAAGAACCATAATCAACCCTGGGATTGCAATTGGTCCTAAATAAATTCTTCCCTTTAAATTCAAATTACCTTCAATAGTCTGATGCTCAAAGTCAGGTTGAACCTGAAGCCATTTACCATATATTGGGAAGAACATAGACATCTTGCCCAATATCATACCGGTATCAGCAGGATTGGAAAGGCCATAATGAACCCATCCCCTACTCTTTTTCGGTTTAACACTCTTCAGTAAACGAGCGAGAATCTTCTTACCTCTTTTAATCGTTTTCTGAGTGTATGGCTTATCTAAAAATTGCTCAATATGACTGACCTTTTTGGATGCTTTATGCATTTTGTCTGCGATGGAATTAATAATTTCATCAAGCTTATCCACTGGAGCCCCTGGATCAATTTCCGAAAGGCCTTTCTTTTTTACAGCCTCGTCGATAGTCGTTTTATTCTCCCTTAATTTAGTCGACTTTATGTCAAAAGCATTTTCTTTAAAAACTTTCTTTTCTGTATCCTTTACTTCCAGGGCTTTATCTGAAATAACTTTCTTATCAGTATTTTTTACATCCAGAGCTTTATCTGAAATAACTTTCTTATCAGTATTTTTTACATCCAGGGCTTTTTCTGAAAGTTCTTCCTTTTCAGCATCCTTAAATTCATTGGCTTTTTCCTTAAGTACTTCATTGTCAGCATCCTTTACTTCTATGCCTTTTTCCTCAGGAAGAGGTTTTTCCTTTTCATCTGCTTCAGGAAGCGCTTCAGCAATGATTATTTCATCAGACTGACTTTCCTCCGGAATCACGTTTTCCCTCTGCTTCTTATCCGTCTCTTTCCTTTTTTTGGGCTTCTTAGGATAGATTTGTATACCAAAAATCTTAAGGGCATAATCTAACTTCTGTCCCTTTGCAATATCTGCCATAAGCTTTATAAACAGCCATCGAACAGATACATCAGCTCCATAGTCACCACTTTCATCCACATACTCTGCAGCCATTTTATAGTGAAAAGGTGCAAACAGTACCAGTAATAGGATTAATAATATGAGCCCCAGTATGCATAGAAGTATGATTCCTATGATTTTTAAAATCATTAGAAAAATTGCCATGCTATACCCCTCTATACCCCTGTACTCATCACTTTTTCTCTTACACTGGTAGATGGATCATTCAGGATATCGCAAATAAGCTGAACGGCTCCTGGTTTGGACTTCGAAAAGCCCCAAACTTTCAAATCCCTTTTCATCTTCTTGTAATAAGGTTGCATGAGTTCTGCATCCTGATAGATTTCCAGAATTCCTGCATCAGACAAGGATTCCGTAACAAGAAACAAGCCCTTTACAGAGCGATTCCAGGTAAGTTTACGTAGAATCTTTGAAAACTCTTTTTGACTTTCAATATCTGTATATAGTTTTTCAGCATATACAAATTTCATACGGTTATCCCTATCCCCATAGTATTTATCCCTGAGAAATCATGTCTCTAATAATATTATCGCAAGCAATAAGCTCACTTACATTGGAACATGAATTCAGTGTAACTTCGAAATATTCCTTGATTTCATCCTGTGTATTGAAGAATACAGGCATCATGGACATAACCTTAGCCATAACACTTCTCTGTTCAAGCTGAGTTACTTCAGAGAAGTAATCAGAAAATGCATTCATGGTTTCACGGCTAATATCATCAATAAAGAGGTCATCAGCTTCATCCGTTACGATTGTTACAGAGTTAGAATCTAAATCCATAAAAAGGGATGAAGATGTAAGCTTATCTGCCTTTAATAAAGCATCAAAATGAGCCATGATTTCTTTATTTTCAAAAGCATCATAATAATCACGCTGAAGGTCCTCTAAACTGCCTTCAATCTGTGTCAGTAAATCAAAGGCTTCTTCCTGAACACCTTCCAGACCTTCGAAGTGTGAAAGGATATCTTCCACATGATCAAAGGAGAAATCAGGTCTTGTCATCTGATCAATAATAGCCTTGGCGCTATCAAAATTCCCATCAAAATACTGAGTGTCCACAAATCCTGCAGTGAGAGCAAGAATCAGTGCATCATTTAATACTTCAGTAAGAAGTGTGAAATCACCAGTAGTTCTTGCTATAACCATTGAACCATGTTTCAGTTCATTTGCCAGATAATCATAGTCATCTGGTGAAAGTTTCTTATAATCAGCACTCTTCATCTCAGACAGAATATCTGCCAGTTCCGGGTAGTATTCATCAAAACCTTCTGGCTTCTCTAAAAGAGCTGCTTCCTTAATCGCTTCCACGAAATCAATAAGTGACTGCTTTTCACCATTCTTATAAATCTTAAATGAATTAGAAAGAATGTCATAGAATCTCTGCTTTGTCATACGAACAGGCAACTGAGCTACAAACTGCTGAATACGTGTGTTAATTACAACCTTGTCATTTTCAGAGAAAACGAAGTTGAACATGTCATCAGCCAGTTCATCCACATCAGGTTCTTCTGTGTCATAGCCCTTAATATAAGCCTCACGACGGTTAAGAATATACTCATAAATTTCAAAACCATCTGTATAGGATGTAAGAACCTTCATCTTGTTGGTAACACGGTCTCTGATATCCATGAGGCTATCCTTAGCTGCAGCAATATCTTCCTGACTGGCATCAACCACAAAAGCCTTCTGCAAGGCTTCGTTAATGCCCTTAACATATCCCTCAACCTCAGCCTTCTGAGCTTCATTCATCTCTTCCTCTACCATTTCCTGCATAGTAAAGAGATTCATAGAAAGCCTGCTGGCTGCATAGGATGTAAATCCAGAAGCCAAAGCATTCTGATAAGCAATGAGACTTTCCTCTCTACTCTTATCAGCATAAATATCCGTTACCAATTTCTTTACGTCTTTTACAATGTTGTTTTTGCTCATGATAAACTCCACTTAATTATATTTTGGAATAAGGCAAATGAGATGCGCATCCCATTTGCATGAAAATCAAAATTATTGAACGTGCTGGTGTGTATATAAATGATCAGAACAATACTCATAATTACCATTACACTTTGAGCAGAATCTGAACTCAAGGTTTGGATCATCATTCTCCGTTCTGCCACAGATTGCACATTTATGAATGGAAATTCCTGCTGGATTGCCAAAGCCAGGTGTAATAATCTTTGGCCCCTCATGAAATTTTCTGGAATCTCCTGCACTGGAACTGTTTCGGAAATTGTAGGAACCGTCAGACTTTCTCTTAATCTGCTTTGACTTCACATAGTTTCCGGAAACTGCATTCTGGAACTTTCTCTGTCTCATACGATCCTGGAATGTAGCATGACTTCTATTTCGATTGCTTAAGAAATAAATAAAGTAATTTACAACAGAAACAAGAATTGCAAGTCGAATAAAGAGGGAATTGAGCCCCAGAGAATCCCCCCTGACAAAGTAATATCCAAGCCATAAAAGATCCAGATATCCAAGCCACTTCATCTTAACTGGTAAAATAAAGTACAAATATACAATTCCATCCCCTGCAATTACTGTGAATGCCAGGAATATGCTAATCAGCATATAGTAAGTAACATCCAAGGAAAGGTATGAGCTTGCATTATATCCTTGACCAACAATTGCCAGAGAAACCTGCTGAAAATAGGTTCTGTGCTGTGCAGCATTTGGCAACCAGTTGTAATACATAAAGGAAGCAAGCAGAATTACAATGTCAGTTAAAAGTGCTCCGCCGATAACGTACAAATTGAACTGGAATCTGCCCCAAGCCTGCTCCAGTCTTTTTGCACAGAAGTAATAGAAAAAAATACTGATTGGTAAAAAAATCATGCTGATTCCTGGTCTGGAGCCCAGTTCAAAAGGTACTGTAAAAATCCAGGTAAAGAGGCGCCAATACTGGCCCTGTACAGTAATTGAATATGGTATCAGTGTCAGATAATTATAAATATCTGTGGCAAGATATCGGAAAATATATCCGATAACAAAACATCCAATAATTCCGATGTATAGATTTGGAATAGCAAACCTTCCCAGTTTTCTTTCCAATTTGTTCATAAATTACCTTCCTTACTTGATTATATTTAAAACATATCATTTTATTATACGAGAAGCCATACTTTGTGTCAAAGAAAGCATATACGCAGTGTGTGTATCAATGTGTGATTTTTATATGTACAAATCCGATCATTTCCCTCTGCTTTCTCAATAAATCCCAGGGCTTTTTTTCATTTTCTTTTGAATCCACTGACATGGACATCTGTGTCATTGCTAATTCATAAAATTCCCTCTCTTTGTAATGAATCTCGATAATTTAATCGAATACTGACTGTTTTGCGTCACCTAATTATACACATTACTTTCACATTTGACGTAACATATGCACATGACGTAGTATTAAAAACTACATAATATGGTGCACAGTGTAAGATTGTATCATAGATATGCTATGAAATCTCACAAAAAAGAGGCAATTTATGGGAACATTTTATTGATTTTATTACATTGAAATGATTTTTTACTTCTTATATAATGTAAATTTAGTGGGTGGGAATAAAAAACCAAAATCTTACTATTAAAATATTTTATTCGAGACATCTAGGGAGGTCTATTTTTTGAAGCATTTAGGTATTGATATCGGATCTACAACTGTAAAAATCGCAGTTCTTGATGAGGAGAATAATATTCTCTATTCCGAATACAAAAGACATTTTGCAAAAATCAAGGAGACATTTAAGGAGCTCTTAAACAATGCCATTGAGAAACTCGGTGATATTGAAGTAGCTCCTGATATTACAGGTTCTGGTGGTCTTGCTCTCTCAAAGGTTATTGATGTACCTTTCGAGCAGGAAGTTGTTTGTGTATCTTCCGCCCTGAAGACATACGCACCAAAGACAGATGTATGTATCGAACTTGGTGGTGAAGACGCAAAGATTATTTATTTTACAAACAATGGCATTGAACAGAGAATGAATTCAGTCTGTGCAGGAGGTACTGGCTCATTCATCGACCAGATGGCAACACTCCTTATGACTGATGCTGAGGGTCTTAACACCTACGCTAAGGACTATGACACTGTGTATCCAATTGCTGCACGTTGTGGCGTATTTGCTAAAACAGATATTCAGCCACTAATTAATGATGGTGCCACAAAACCTAATCTGGCAGTATCTATTTACCAGGCTGTTGTTAACCAGACAATTTCTGGTCTTGCCTGCGGTAAACCTATCAGAGGACACGTCGCTTTCCTGGGCGGACCTCTTCACTTCCAGGATCAGTTACGTGAATGTTTCATTCGAACATTAAATCTGGACGAGGAACACACAATCGTCCCAGAAGGAAGTCACCTCTTTGCTGCAGCTGGCGCTGCTCTTCATGCCAACAACGAAAAGACAAGTTCTCTTCAGGCTCTGGCTGACAAGATGACTCCTGAACTTCATATTGAAGAAGCTGCAAACAGACTAGATCCTCTCTTCAAGAATGATGAAGAATATAAAGAATTCAACCAGCGTCAATCTGCTTATAAGATTCGTAGAGGTAACATTGCAACTTATAAGGGTAAAGTCTTCATCGGTATCGATGCAGGTTCCACAACCACAAAGCTGGCGGTTATTGGCGAACGTGGTGAACTTTTGTTCGATTTCTATAGCAATAACAACGGATCTCCTGTAAATACTTCTATCCGTGCAATGAAGGATATTTATAAGGCTCTTCCTGAAGGTGTTGAAGTAGCTGGTTCTTGTTCTACAGGTTATGGTGAGGCCCTTCTTAAGTCTGCCTTTAATCTGGACTACGGTGAAGTAGAGACTATCGCTCACTACACAGCTGCCGCTTTCTTCAATCCTCATGTTGATACTATCCTGGATATCGGTGGTCAGGACATGAAGTGTATCAAGATTAAAGATGGCGTTGTTGAAGACGTTATGCTGAATGAGTCATGTTCTTCTGGTTGTGGCTCTTTCATTGAAACATTTGCCAAATCTCTGGATTATCAGGTTAAGGACTTTGCTAAGATTGCATTATTTGCAAAGGCTCCTCTGGATCTTGGATCTAGATGTACTGTTTTCATGAATTCAAAGGTAAAGCAGGCCCAGAAGGAAGGCGCTGAAGTTCAGGATATTTCAGCTGGTCTTGCTTACTCTGTTATTAAGAATGCCCTTCTCAAGGTTATTAAGCTAACAGACCCTAAGCAACTGGGCGAACAGATTGTTGTTCAGGGTGGTACTTTCTATAATGACGCTGTACTTCGTGCCTTTGAGCTTGTATCCGGTCATGAAGCAATCCGTCCTGATATTGCTGGTATCATGGGAGCCTTCGGTGCTGCTCTTATTGCTCGCGATAACTATACAGAAGGATTTAAGTCTGGAACCCTTTCATCCGATGAAGTAGATGCTCTTGAATACAAGACAACAATGACTCACTGCGGTCAGTGTACAAACAACTGTCTTCTTACAGTTAACACATTCACAGGAAACCGTCGTTTTATTACTGGTAACCGTTGCGAACGTGGTCTTGGATTAAAGAAGAACGCTTCTGGAATGCCAAATCTTTACGAATACAAGTTCAATCGAATCTTTGGCTATGAACCACTTTCAAAAGAAGAAGCAACTCGCGGAGAAATCGGTGTACCACGTGTTCTGAACATGTATGAAAACTATCCTTTCTGGTTCACTTTCCTGACTAAGCTTAAGTACAGAGTTCTTCTGTCTCCAAAGTCTAGCAAGTCCATTTACCAGATGGGTATTGAATCTATTCCATCCGATACAGAATGTTATCCTGCTAAGTTATCTCACGGTCATGTTATGTGGCTGATCAAGAATGGTATGAAGACAATCTTCTACCCATGTATTCCTTATGAGATGAACGAAACAAAGGAAGCTAATAACCACTACAACTGTCCAATCGTTACTTCATATTCTGAAAATATTAAAAATAATATGGAGGAAATTGAGACTGAGCATATCACTTATATTCGTCCATTCCTGGCACTGGATAATCCAGAGGCTTTAAAGGATAGAATGTTCCGTGAATTCTCGAAGTACACAGATGTAACAAAAGAAGAAATTAATGAAGCTGTAGATGCTGCATATACAGAAGCAGAAAATGTAAAGGAAGATATAAAGAAGAAGGGCGAAGAAACTCTTAAGTTCCTGAAAGATAACAAGAAGCTTGGTATCGTTCTGGCTGGTCGTCCTTATCATGTGGACCCTGAAATCAACCACGGTATCCCTGAACTGATTAATTCATACGGTATCGCTGTTCTTTCTGAAGATTCTATCGCTCACCTGGGTAAGGTTGAAAGACCACTGATTGTATCTGATCAGTGGATGTATCACTCACGTCTCTATAAGGCAGCCAACTATGTAAAGACAAGTAATAATCTGGAACTCATTCAGCTCTTCTCATTTGGTTGTGGTCTGGATGCTGTAACAACAGACTGTGTACGTGATATTCTTTCTAAATCAAATAAGATTTACACAGTTCTTAAAATTGATGAAGTTTCAAACCTTGGTGCCGCCCGAATCCGAATTCGTTCTTTGATTTCTGCTGTAAAGATTCGTAATAAGAAGGGCTATCTGGCACAGCCTGCTTCATCAGCCATTGAAAAGGTTGAATTTACAAAGGAAATGCGTGATGACTATACAGTTCTCTGTCCTCAGATGTCACCAATTCACTTTAAGATGCTTCAGGCTGCTATGCATCACTTCCATGTTAATTTTGTAATGCTTCCTGATGCAGAAAAAGAAACAATCAATACAGGACTGAAATATGTTAATAATGATGCCTGCTACCCTTCTATCATCGTTGTTGGTCAGCTCATGCAGGCTATTGAGTCTGGTAAGTATGATACGGATAAACTTGCCGTTGCCATTACACAGACTGGTGGTGGATGTAGAGCAACAAACTATATCGGCTTTATCCGCCGTGCCCTTGATAAATGTGGTTACGGTCATATTCCAGTAATATCCGTAAGTGCTCAGGGCATCGAAAAGAACTCTGGTTTCAAGATTAATCTAAAGGGACTTAAGTGTTGTATGCACGCTGTTATGTACGGCGATCTCTTTATGAGAGTTGTTTACCATACTAGACCATACGAAAAGGTTAAGGGTTCTGTAAATAAGCTTCATGCTAAGTGGGAAAAGATCTGTATTCGCGATCTGGAGCGTGGCTCACACAATTTCAGTAAGATTTGTCGTGATATTGTAAAGGCCTTTGATGAAATCCCACTGGACGAATCAGTAAAGAAGCCACGTGTAGGTATTGTAGGCGAAATCCTGGTTAAGTTCCTTCCATCTGCAAATAATCATCTTGTAGATTTACTGGAGCAGGAAGGCGCTGAGGCAGTTATGCCAGACCTTTTGGACTTCCTCTCATACTCTGCTTATAACAATAACTACAAGTATGAATATCTTGGAAAATCAAAGAAGTCAGAACTGATTGGTAATGCAACAATCAAGTTACTTGATGAAATGAGAAAGCCAATGATTAAGGCTTTGAAGAATTCAAAGAGATTTGAACCACCAACACCAATCGCAACAGTTGCCTCATATGCACGCCCTATCGTTTCTCTTGGAAATGAAACAGGTGAAGGCTGGTTCCTGACAGGTGAAATGGTGGAACTCATCAAGTCTGGTACACCAAACATTGTTTGTGCACAGCCATTCGCTTGCCTTCCAAACCATATTATTGGAAAGGGTGTTATTAAAAAGCTTCGTACCGTTTATCCAGAGTCAAATATCACTCCAATCGACTTTGACCCTGGCGCTTCTGAAGTTAACCAGGTTAACCGAATTAAGCTTATGCTTGCATCCGCTAAAGAAAACCTGAATAAGGAAGCTTAAATTTCATCTAGAAATTTAATATGTATACCATTAAAATGAGTTTGTCGAATATGGGCAAACTCATTTTTGTTTTATGTGGAGGAAATGGAGGTAACTATGGATCAAAATTACAATGGCTATCAGCATCCTACAAATCAGCAGGGATTTGCAACTCAGCAATTCCAAACAAACCAGCAGCAATATACAAGCCAGCAAGCTGTTCCAAATCAGCAATACGCCAGTCAATCCCAGATGAATATTCAACAGTGCTCCAGCTATCAGCAGGCAGCACCAATGCAGCCAATGATTAATATGGCCAAGGTTAAGCCATCTGATTTAGGAAAGGACTTTACTCCTATTGGTGCCTGGGGATACTTTGGCTACGGTATTCTCTTCTCTATTCCTCTGGTAGGATTCATATTATTGCTGGTATTTTCTTTAGGTGGCACCAACAACGTTAACCTTAGAAACTTTGCAAGATCTTATTTCTGTGCCCTTGTATTGCTCATTATCATTTATGTTTTTTTAGCAGCCCTGGGCCTGTCAGCCTATAGTATTTTTAGCAATTAAAATAAGTAATTTCATTTGCAAAAAAAGCGGGTATCCTAGGATACTCGCTTTCTTACTTTATAAACATTACTATTTAGAAACTTTTCGAATGTACTGAATCATGCCTGGGCCAAGATTTTCATTTGGTCTTGCCAGGAAACCATTCTTCTCATAAAAAGCTTCACGGCCCTTGGCACACATAAGGTCCAGCATGATCTCTTCCCCATCGCCCACAAGACTGGTGACAAAGGAAACCAAATGCTTGATCAGGGCGCTGCCAACGCCAAGTCCATGGTATTCTGGAAGCACAATCAAATCCTGAATGTAACAAACAACTGCTCCATCTCCCACAATTCTACCCATGCCGATTAATTTTCCATCATCATTGTAGGCAGAAAGACAATAGATACAATTCTCCAAGGCCAGCTCAGCCTGTCTTTCCGTAAGTTTTTTCCAGCCAACGCTTTCTCTTAAGTTTAAATATTCACTTACTGATAATTTATCTTCACTAAAGTGAATCATAATCTAACAGATACACCTCTGTTCCTTAAATATTCTTTTACTTCACTAATCTCAAGCTCTTTGAAATGGAAAAGTGATGCAGCAAGGGCAGCTTCTGCCTGACCTTCTGTTAATGCATCGTAGAAGTGTTCTTTTGATCCAGCTCCGCCAGATGCAATCACTGGGATTGATACTTCCTTAGAAATCGCTCTTGTGAGTTCAATATCATATCCAGCCTTTGTACCATCACAGTCCATGGAAGTAAGGAGAATTTCACCTGCACCCAGGTGAGCACACTCTGCTGCCCATTCCACAGCATCAATGCCCATATCCAGTCTTCCTCCATGCTTATAAATTGTCCATCCATTACCATCTGCACGGTGCTTTGCATCAATAGCCACAACAACGCACTGACTACCAAATTTATCAGCTGCTTCAGAAATTAATGTAGGATTATCAATAGCCGCTGAGTTTACAGAAACCTTGTCCGCACCTTCTCTAAGAATAGCCTTAAAGTCATCTACTGTACGAATACCACCACCAACGGTGAAAGGAATAAATACAGTTTCTGCAACACGGCGAACCATGTCAGCAACAATATTTCTTTTATCTGATGAAGCAGTAATATCCAGAAATACAAGTTCATCTGCTCCAGCCTCATCATAGGCCCTAGCACAGGCAACTGGATCTCCTGCATCAATTAAATCAACGAAATTGACACCCTTAACTACTCTACCATCTTTTACATCCAGGCAAGGGATAATTCTCTTTGTATGCATTTATTTTTCCTCCCCTGTCATATTAATAAAGTTATCTAAAATCTGTAAACCAACCTTAGACGACTTCTCTGGATGAAACTGTGTAGCATTAATATTTCCGTGAGAAACTGCACAATCAATATTCACTCCATAAGAAGTTGTAGCCGCCACATCTTCTCTATTTTCTGCCTTTAAGTAATAACTATGAACAAAATACACATAAGGATCCTGGTCTAAGCCCTTAAAAAGAGGAATCTCTTTCTGAAACTCAATATTATTCCAACCAATGTGAGGAACCTTTCTCTGACCATTATCATCTGGAATTCTATGAATTTTACCCTTAAGGAATCCAAGGCCTGCTACGCCTGGTGTTTCCTCGCTCTCTTCGAATAAAAGCTGAAGACCCAGACAAATTCCTAGGAATGGTTTTCCAGATTGGATAAACTTTTCCATTTCAGGAATAAGTCCATAGAAATGAAGTTTTTCCATACAATCGCCAAAAGCTCCTACACCAGGAAGAATCAAATGAGATGATTCCTGAATAATCTTAGGATCACGAGTAATAATTGCTTCTGCTCCTAAATACTGTAAAGCTTTCTCAACACTCTTAACATTTCCAGCATCATAATCTAGTATTGAAATCATGAGTCATAGCCTTTCTTTTACAAGCATGTAGTTGGCATGCACCTTTTTGTTCCCATAACACTTCGCTACTGTACAGCGATAAAAAAGTAGCGCGTCCATATTATATACTAGGACGCGCTAATAAGAAACATTTTTAGATAAAAACCATTAAAATTTTTAAATGATTTAGAAATCATTCTGTGTATTTTCTATATGGAAGAAACCGCTTTCATCATTGTTAAATACATAATAAACACGATCATCTTCCGGCTTCACATAAAGTTCGATCTTCTTTAAATCACTGGCTTTGTGACCGTCCTTCACCCAGATTTCCTTTGCCTGGGATATTAGATCTGCCTCTTTAATCTGTTCTCCAAAGAACTCTAAATATACATTTGTTTTCATTGTTACTCCCCTTTCGCGATTTCGCTAACCACATACTTTCAATCATGCATTTCTGCATAAATTCATAATATAAAATGAATGTTTTTCTGTCAAACATTTTGCACAATTTGTATGGATGGGTTAATTTTCAATTGCTTTTAGGCTTTCTGTATCAATGCTGGTATCCAATTCAAAATAGAATACAACACCCTTTTCTACATTGTAGACACCAAAATCTTTCTTATGAGATTTCATAATCGCAGCAACAATGGAAAGACCAATACCTGAGCCACCATATTCCCTGGTTCTTGCTGCATCTGCCTTATAGAACTTAATAAAGAGCTTATCTATATCCTTATCTGCAATCTGATTACCTTCATTCATTACATTAATACGAACGGTATTTTCTTTTTGTTCGTACCAAACACGAATTTCTCCGCCCTGCTTTACATAGTGAATGGCATTGGTGAAGTAATTGGTAAACACTTCCTCAATTAGGAACTCATCTGCCCAGACATATTTTGCATCCGTTTCCTGGAAAATGAACTTGGCTTCCGATTGATCCAAAAGAATCTTAGAAGCCAGAGCAACCTGATTGATCAGATCCGTAATATTAAATCTTTCAATCTTAAGATTGTCTTTACCGAATTCCAGCTCATTTAAATCAATGAGCTTCATTACCAGAGAGTTCATCTTTGAAGCTTCATCCATAATAACGTCAAGATAATAATTCATATCTTCCGGATTATCTGCTATACCATCCTTAAGTCCTTCCGAGTATCCCTGAATAAGAGCAATTGGAGTCTTTAATTCATGAGACACATGGGATAAGAATTCGGAACGCATTTCTTCCAAATGTATTTTTTCTTCCAGATTTTTAGAAAGTTCCAGATTGGCTGATTTCAGATCCGAGATACTCTTTTCCAAAGTCTCTGACATTTCATTCATGGATGTGGCCAGCTGACCAATTTCATCATTGGTTCTTACCGGGATTTTTACATCAAAATCCAGACCGCACATTTTTTTGGCTGCCTTAGACATGGTAATAATTGGATTGGTATATCTGGCCGAAATAAAGAGAATAAGGAGGGCTTCCAAAAGCACAAGCCAAAAGGCGATATACATAAAGAGCTTTGCTACAAAGGCAATATCATCATGTACTTTATTGAACTGGGTCCGAAGAACAATGATATCACCATTATCCAGTACTCCCATTAGATCAAAATAGGAACCATTTTTAAAGGAGTTATTATTATCAAACAAATCAGAATCACTGCTTACATTGTCTTTGTCGTCAATAACATTTTCCCGGATTTCATATTTAACTTTCTTATCTTTAAACTTATTAAAGTCAAAACTTAATACCGCCGATTGAATCGCAAGATTCACCTTGGAATTTGTGTTAACGGATGTATAGACACGCATATTGGTGGTATCAATTACAAAAATTGCAGCTGCTGCAGGATTTTCAATATAACCATATAAGGAACCAATATCAGAGTTTTGAAGTTGCTCAACATTTTCCTCAACATTAAAGAAGTCATTGCAGTTATTATATGTCTCGATCAAAGTGGATTTGGTATTAGCAACATAGAATCTACGAATCAGTACGTTACTAATTCCCCATGCAAGAGCAATGGTCAAAAGAGTTGAACACGCAACAATGATTGCAATCTTAAAGCGAAGAGAATGCTGACTCCAAGTATTTAATTTTCTAAGCTGCTTTTCCTTATCCTGCTTCTTCATTTTCATAAATATGACCAATATTCAGCAGCACGGAATGAAATACTGCCTTTTCTTTCTACTTATTCATTAACAACTTCAAACTTATAGCCTAATGCCCAGATTGTAGTAATATATTTGCCCTTATCTCCCAGTTTAGTGCGTAACTTCTTTACATGAGTATCAATGGTACGTGCATCTCCAAAGTAGTCATAATTCCAAACATTATTCAAGATTTTTTCTCTGGAAAGAGCAATGCCCTGATTCACAAGAAAGTAATCCAACAATTCAAATTCCTTAAAGGAAAGATCAATGTTTTTACCATCCACAGAGCAAAGATGTGCAGATCGATCCAGAACAATTCCACCTGCTTCAATTTTAGTCTGCGCCTGATCTGAATTTGTTCTTCTAAGTACAGCCTGAACACGAGCCACAAGAATCTTTGGAGAGCATGGCTTTGTGATATATTCATCAATACCCAATGAATAGCCTTTTAATTCATCCTTTTCTTCAGACTTAGCTGTCAGCATAATAATAGGAACCTGGGATACCTTACGAATGGCTTCACTGGTTTCGTAACCATCCATCTTAGGCATCATTACATCCATAATGATAAGAGAGATATCTTTATTATCCATGAACATATCATAACCCTGCTGGCCATCTCCTGCTTCCAGAACAATAAAGCCCTCTTTTACCAGAAAGTCTCTGACAAGTTTTCGCATTCTTGGTTCATCGTCTACTACAAGAATCTTTGTATCTGCCATTTTATTACCTCCAAAAAAATCATCGCCAAACTCATTTGCATGAGTGTTTTATACGAATAAATATATGAGTAAATGGCTTTACCCACATGTATACATAGTATCAAAAAGATATGTTCTTTGTGTGAAAAAAATAGCGGAGTTCTGTGGAACTCCGCCATTGGAAATACATAAAATATGACTAATACTTATTCAGCATCCGATGAAGAAGCATCCGTTTCTGAAGAAAGCTTAGCGTCTGTCAAAGTTGCTGTTACAAATTCACCATTAATCTGTACGCCGTACTGATTGCAAAGAATCTGCAGATTATCTTCGTACTGTTTCAGGTAGTACATAGAATCGTTAATTGCGTCATTTGCTGCATCAATCTTAGTAAAATCAGCTGTTGTAAGAGCATCAACTACATCCTGAATAGATTCTCTCTGAAGCTCTGCACTCTTCTGATATGTATCCTTCAGAGACTGTACTTCTGGATTAGAATACTGAAGACCAGCAAGATTAACAAGATAAGCATCATATGAAACAAGAGCCTGATTTGTAAGTGTATCAGCCCAGGCATCCGATAAAGATGCAAAGTTTGTATCTCCCTCTGATTCAGCAAAGTATGAATTATACTCAGCAACAGCACTATCACGATCTGCGCTGATTGATGGTAAATCAACATTTACAAGCTGAACAATTTCCTGAGGAATTGATGCAGTTTCATTTGCTTCTGTAGTAATGTCTTCTTTTTTTCCGCAACCAACTAAGGCAAGCACAAGTGAAAGAATCAGCACGCTTGCTAAAACATTCTTCTTCATAACATTCTCCTTAAAATTAAATTTAACTTCTGCATTATACATCAAAGCAGGAAAAATGTTAAATTTATTTCTTTTTTCGTCTTTTCTTTTTCACAGGTGGATTTAAAATCTCTGGATGTTTGGCAATATAGGTCTCATAAAGGTCAGGTCTCTTAACTTTTGTTCTTTCCAGAGCCTTTTCCAGTCTCCACTGATTAATTAACCTGGTGTTACCAGAAAGCAGGATCTCAGGTACATGGTGATCTCTAAAATTCTCAGGGCGAGAATACTGAGGATATTCCAAAAGCCCATCATAAAAGCTTTCAAATATAGCAGAATCGTCACTGCCAAGAGCACCAGGTAAAAGTCTTGTTACAGCATCCATAATGGTCATTGCTGCTATCTCACCACCTGTTAAGACAAAGTCTCCGAGAGAAACCTCTGTGGGATTAATCATCTCAATGGCTCTCTCATCAATGCCCTCATAGTGTCCACATAAAAAGACGATATCTTCATTATGAGAAAGAGCCTTTGCCATCTCCTGGTCAAATCTGCGGCCCTGAGGCGACATATAGAGCACACGAGGCTTGGCGCCGGTATACTTCTTTTTAATATCTTCATAGCATCTGATAACTGGTTCCGCCTGCATAAGCATTCCTGAACCTCCACCATAAATATAGTCATCCACTCTGAGATTTTTATTCAGAGTATAATCACGAATATTAACGGCGTTCAGACTAATAACACCTTTTTTCAAGGCACGTCCTGTAATGCTTGCATTCATATAATTCTCAATCATTTCAGGAAACAATGTCATTACTGTAAAATTCATAAATCATCCCTTACAAATGTGATTTGCATCCATTTGCTATATTCATCAATTACATACCTTTTAGTACATGTAATATCACGTTTTTCTTTTCCAAATCAACCTTAACAAGGAATTCAGGAATAGCTGGTACCAAATGCTCTTTTCCATCTGCATCTTCAATCTGCAAAATAATGGAAGCGCTGGTCTCCATATAATCCTTGATGACACCAAAATCATTGCCCTCTTCATCCTGGCAAGAACATCCGATTAGATCCGTTACATAATATTGCTTTTCGCCAAGAATATTTGCCTCATCTCGAGCAATGTAAAGTTCCTTTTGTCTCAGTGTTTCACTGGTGTTTCGATCTACAACATCTTCAAACTGAAGGATAACCAGTTTCTTAAAGTATTTACACCCCATAACCTTCTTAGGCTGTAAACCATTTTTATCCAACATATAACAACTTTCAAGAGTTTTGAACATCTCTTTATCATTGGTGGTGGGGAATACATTTACTTCGCCTTTAATTCCGTGTGGAGAAGTAATCACTCCAATTCGAATATACTTTTCTCTAAGTTCTTTTTTATCCATAAAAATAAAACTTCCTCATAAAAGGAATGCCGTGGCATAACCACGGCACTCTCATTTTTCATCGGATATCGACGATTACCTTTTTATCACCTTTAGAGGCAGCTGCCTTTACGACCGTACGGATTGCTTTTGCAATTCTTCCGCCTTTACCGATCACTTTACCCATATCTTCGGGAGCAACTGAAAGTTCAAGACTGACAGTTGTTTCATCAGATGTTTCTGTAACAATGACAAGGTCCGGCTGATCTACAAGTGACTTGGCAATCAGTTCAACCAGTTCTTTCATAATTAACCTCCAGGGCTATATTACTTTGTGATACCAGCCTGCTTGAAAAGTCTAGCAACAGTCTCTGTAGGCTGAGCTCCGTTTGCAAGCCACTTCTTAGCAGCATCTGCATCAACGTTGAAAAGGCTTGGCTCCTGATTTGGATCATAGCTTCCGAGCTGTTCGATAACGCTACCTGTAGCAGCTGTACGAGAATCTGAAACAACTACTCTGTAGATAGGATGCTTCTTATAACCCATTCTTGTTAATCTGATCTTTACCATTGTGTATTTCCTCCATGAAATAAATAAAATAATTATTAAAAACCAAACGGCAGTTTAAATCTACCGTGTTTTTTCTTACCCATCATACCAGAAAACTGTTTCATCATCTTTCTGGTTTGTTCAAACTGCTTGAGGAATCGATTGACTTCCGCCATATCCAGTCCACAGCCCTTTGCAATTCTCTGCTTTCTTGACATATTAATGAGGTTTGGATTTTCTCTTTCCTCAGGTGTCATAGAAAGGATAATTGCTTTTGGATGATTCATCGCATTTGGATCAACTTCCACATTAGCAACCTTTTGTGAAAGGCCTGGAATCATACCCATAAGTTCGTTAATATCACCCATCTTATTGATTTGATCCATCTGCTCCAGAAAATCGTTGAAGTCAAATGTAGCCTTTTTGATTTTCTCCTGCATCTTCATGGCAGCTTCTTCATCCACAGCGGCCTGAGCCTTTTCAATCAAGGACTCAACATCGCCCATACCCAGGATTCGACTTGCCATACGGTCTGGATAAAATGGCTGTAAATCTGTCAGCTTTTCACCCATACCAGCATATAGAATCGGCTTTCCAGTAACCGCTCTGATTGAAAGAGCTGCACCGCCTCTAGTGTCACCATCAAGTTTTGTAAGGATAACACCTTCGATACCAATTTCTTCATTAAATGTTGCTGCTACGTTAACTGCTTCCTGACCTGTCATGGAATCAACTGTGAGAATGGAGAAATTAACTTCAACTTCTCTCTTAATTTCTTTCAGCTCTTCCATCATATCTTCATCAATCTGCAGACGACCTGCTGTATCGATGAAAATCATATCTAAGCGTTCTTTCGCAGTATATTCCAGAGCAGCCTTAACAATTTCTACAGGCTTATGCTCTGTGCCCATTTCAAATACTGGCACACCAACTTTTTCGCCATTGATCTTTAACTGTTCAATAGCAGCTGGTCTGTAAATATCACAGGCAACCAGAAGTGGTTTCTTACCTTTTTCTTTAAACTGAGCGGCAAGTTTAGCAGCAGTTGTTGTCTTACCAGCACCCTGAAGACCACACATCATAAGTATGGTTGGCTTGCCACCAGATACAGGCACCAGAGGAACTACCTCTTTCCCCATCAAATCCACTAATTCATCACGAACGATCTTGATGACCATCTGGCCAGGATTCAGACCCTTCATAACTTCTTCGCCAACCGCCTTTTCACTAACAGCAGCAACGAATTTCTTAACGACTTTGAAGTTTACATCCGCCTCAAGAAGTGCTCTCTTAACTTCCTTCATAGCAAGTTTAATGTCATTTTCGGATAACTTTCCCTTGCCTTTCAGTTTCTTGAAGACATCTTGAAATTTTGTACTTAAGCTGTCAAATGCCATGTTTTATCCTTATACATTCAAATCTAGTAATTTAAATCTTCTGTCTAAAATTCTTCAAATATCTGTTTTGAAGTATCTTCAATATTCTTTAACTTCTTATCAAGAGCCTTCTGCATTGACTGATCTCTTGTGTAAACAGAATTCATATTTTCATCTCTTAAATCTGAGATTGCACTGGTCAAATCATCCATCTTATCTCTAGCCTGAATAAATTTCTCAACCAGATGTAATTTGTCTTCATAAGAATTTAACTGCTTATTTATTCTTTTAATCAAATCATAAACAGCCTGTCGGGAAATCTCTAAGTTCTCTGCGATTTCTGAATAAGACATATCATCATTTATGAAGCTTTCCATTACATTTCTCTGATGTTCCGTAAGTAATTCACCATAAAAATCGAACATCAAAGAATCTCGAACATGTTTTTCCATAAGTCTCTCGTAAAGTATTTTTACTTTGCAACGTTGATATACTAACAAAATCCTCTTTTGCTGTCAAGTAAAACTCATTGTCAAACATGAAAAAAGCCCTGCAAAACGCAAGGCTTACTTTCTACTAATGGAATTCAGAATTATTCAACAACATAAGGCTTGATAGATTCAAGAATCTGATCAACATCCTTATCTGCATAAATATTCAGCTGAATTGGCTTTGAAATATCAAGACTGAAAATACCCATGATTGATTTTGCATCAATAACATATCTTCCTGCTACAAGATCGAAATCTGCCTTGAAACCGCTGATATCGTTTACGAATGACTTTACCTTATCAATTGAATTTAAAGAAACTTTAACTGTTGTCATGATAATCCTCCCAATTATAAAAACGAAGTACTTCGTTTGAAATTAATTCTTATGTTATAATAATAAAAGTTGCGCTTTGAAAAGTCAACTTAAAACAATTGAAATGAGTGTAAACAAATGAATTCAGTTTTAGAAAACAAGAAGGTGCTTTTATACGCCCTGGGCTGTAAAGTTAACCAATATGAAAACGACGCAATGCTGGAATCTCTGGAGGCTGCTGGCGCTGTCAGATGTCAGGATAATGATATTGCCGATATCTGTATTATTAATACCTGTTCCGTTACAAATATTGCCGATCGTAAATCAAGACAGATTATCCATCGTCTCAAAAAACAGAACCCAAATGCTATTATTGCCGCTACTGGTTGTTATGTCCAGGCTGCAGCTGAAGAATTGAAATCCGATAACTCCATTGATGTTTTAGTAGGAAACAATCGTAAAAAGGATATCGTTCGTCTCCTGTCTGAATACTTATCCGGCCAGGATATCCGTGATAACTACATTGACGTTAACCAGGATCCATTCTTTGAGGATCTCACCATCAAAACTCCTGAAACCCATACACGTGCCTATATCAAGATCCAGGATGGATGTAACAACTTCTGCACCTACTGCATTATTCCATATGTAAGAGGAAGAATTAAAAGTAAAGATATTTCTGAAATCCTGGAAGAAACAAAAACACTTGCTAAAAACGGCGTAAAGGAAGTGGTACTTACAGGTATTAACCTCTCTTCCTATGATGACGACACAAGCAATTCTAAGTTCATTGATGTAATTCAGGCTGTATCCAAAGTGGAAGGTATTGAAAGAATCCGACTTGGCTCCCTGGAACCAAGAGTAATCACAGACCAGTTCCTGGAGATTGTTAGTTCCTTACCAAACTTCTGCCCTCACTTCCACTTATCTCTTCAAAGTGCATCCAACGCTACTTTAGAAAGAATGAACCGTAAATATACCATTGAAGAATTTATCGAAACCTGCGACCGAATCCGTCGCTACTTCGACAGACCTGCTCTTACATCCGATGTAATCGTTGGCTTCGCTGGAGAAACAGAGGAAGAATTTGCTGAAACAGTAAAGAATCTGGAAAGAATAAACTTCTACGAGATGCATGTATTTAAGTACTCTAAGAGGAAAGGTACTCCTGCTGCCAAGATGCCAAATCAGGTTCCTGAAACTGTGAAGAGCACCCGTTCTGATATCCTCCTTGAAATGAGTAAGAAAAATTCTGAAGCTTATGAAGCATCCTTCAAAGGTGAAAAGCTTCATGTTCTCATTGAAGAAATCATTGAAAAGAACGGTAAAAAAGTTTACCGAGGTCATACAGAACGATATATCCTTGTGGACATTCCATTTGCAATGCTGGGGGACAGCCAGGCAAGTGAGGCAAGAATCAATACCATTGTCACACTGGATTATTAAATTAAAGTTCAAAGCTCCTAAGAAATTTGATAACCTTAGGAGCTTTAAATTTTTTAAAAAAAGTGCTTGCTTTATATCTCCATCTTTGTTATATTAATCTTCGTTGCAGCAAGCACGACAAATATGGTCTGTTGGTCAAGCGGCTAAGACGCCGCCCTCTCAAGGCGGAATCACGGGTTCGATTCCCGTACAGACTACTAAGCTCACTGAGAAATCAGTGAGTTTTTTTTATTTTATTCTTTATTCTAATTTTTCTACCCTTCATATAAAAAAGAATGCCTGTGGCAAATGAAATTTGCACAGGCATTCCAGTTATAAAAATTCAATTCTCATTTACTCTCTTAAATCTGGAAACGGCAAGCATCCTCTGCCTCAATAGGTTTGGAGAAATAATAGCCCTGGATGTAGTCCGCACCAAACTTCTTTAGCTGTTCCAGCTGCGATTTCTCTTCTACGCCTTCCACAATAACTTCTTTGTCCAGGTGATGAGCCATATTAATTAAATCTTCCACAAAGGTCTCTTTGCCAGGAACCAGATAATGATCCACCATCGTTTTATCCAGTTTCAGGTAATTTACCGGAATATAAGTAAGATAGCTCAGGGATGAAAAACCAGTACCAAAATCATCCAGGGCAATCTTAATGCCCAATCTCCTCAATTCATCAAAGAGATTCATGGCTTCCTCATTATTATCCAAGAAAAGGCTTTCTGTAATTTCAATCTCGATACAGGAACCAGGAACATGGAATTCATCCATGGTATCCTTCAAATATTTAATATAGCCCCTGTCATTAATCTGACCACAGGAGTAATTGATGGCAACTCTTTTAACAGGCAATCCTTTTTCACGACAATCTGCAAAATCCTTCATTACCATTCTGGTAATAATACGACCGATTTCAGAAATCAAGCCATATTTTTCTGCAACCGGAATGAATTCTCCAGGACCATATTTTCCATTTCGCATACGAAGCAAAGCTTCATATCCTGATACTTCCATATTCTGAAGGGAAATCTGTGGCTGATAAAGCATATAAAAACCATTGGAATGCATACTTCCTGCCAGGAGCTGACGAATTTCACTATCCGCAGATATCTGCTCCTTCATGGACTCTTCAAAGAACATATAGGTATGTTTACCGTGTTTCTTTGCTTCAAACATGGCAATTTCCGCAGACTGAATCATATCTTCTCCAGTCTTTACATCATCTCCAGGATTCTTTATTCCCACACTGCAATTAACAGGAATGGCATAACCATTGCAATTAACTGGAGCATTTAGAACATCAATTAATTCAGAAAGAATTGGTCCCTCAATATGGAGTCTTACTTTTTCCATTAAGAGAAGGAACTCATCTCCTCCATATCTAGCAAGTACCGCATCATGTTCTGAAGCAAACTTACTTAGTCTTTCCGCCAGTTTTTTAATAACAATATCACCATATTCATGGCTGTAGTTATCATTAATATTTTTAAAATCATCCAAATCAAGAATTACTGCTGCATAAGAAGATGGTTGAATGGTTTTCAGGAATCGGGCAATCATTCTTCGATTTGGTAAAGAAGTCAAAAGATCTCGTTCCAGCGTCTGTTCCAGCTCATCCTTCATTTTTTTCAATTCATTGGCATTATCCTTAGATTTCAAGTAACGCATTAAGGTAATGGACAAAAGAATCGCCAGTACAGCAACTACAATACCAGTAACCACAAATACTGTCTGGTGTTCTTCCAAAAGAGTTGCTTCTTTATTTACAAATTTTGTGTCTTCCGGAAGTACAGTCATTGGCAGTTTATACTTGCGCATTAACTGATAATCAAATACCACCTGATACTGATTTTCATCAGAAAGAGGAATCACAGACACACTTCTGCCATTAATAATATCCGAAGCGGTTTTCGCTGCCTCTCTTCCCATGGCAGTGTAATCCGCCATTACCCCGCCCAGCAGGCCATGATTAAAACCGCCAATCGTGTTTCGAAATACAGGGCCATTAAAATTACTGCTAATTATTTCAGTCATTTCATCAATGGAATACTCATTTCCATCCATATCATGAAAGGCCGAAATATAAATTACAATAGAATCTTTATCGATCTTTTTAACCTGGGAAATGATCTGATCACGGGTGAGTTTCATCGCGTCGATTCTCTCAAATTCATAATCAGGATACTTATCCTTTACCAGTTGCATCTGACCTTCATCGGCCTGACCTGTGACAGAAGATTCCGCAAAATACACGCACTTCCTGGCATTAGGAAGAAGGGATTTGGCAATTTCAAAAGTTTCAAGAGTGAAATTATATTCGGAAGAACCAGTGAATTGAGGATCCTTGGCAGCCTGCTTTGCCGTCTCCAGATCATTGATACCAAAGAATACAATAGGAATATCCTTAAAAAGGTCATCCTTATGCTTTAGACCAAAAGATAAAGCCTTATCGTCTCCCAAAAGAACTACATCATAGGGAGCCGCCACTTTCATTTTATAGGTAAGCGTGGATGTGAATTGCTGAATATTTTCATCCTCTGGATAGTTACGACTATCCATGAATTCTATATCCAGATTAACGTTGATGTCTTTAAAGCCTTCTCTCAGGCCTGCAATCTGGTCAGGAACCGTAATAAAAGACTCACTATAAGAAGAAATAAAGAGAACGTGGGCAGTTTTGTTAGCCCCAAAATTCTTAACCTCTTTATTTATTTGATTCTTCTTGGCCGTATTGACCATAGAAAGAAAGAGAAAATAGATTCCCAAGATAGTTACTGCCATAAAAATAACGGCAACAATAAGCGCTGATCTGGATTTTGCATTATTCAAATTTTTATCTGAATTTTTATCCATGCTAGAGTCCCCAGAAACGATTCTAAAACAATCCAAGCAAATGAACTGTGCAGAGATACGCCAAGTCCATTTGCAGGATGTATGAATTTATTACTTCAAATACTTAACTTCTACTGTTTCAATAGCCTTATCGATAAGTGGTTCAATGATACCAACCAGCTTCTTCTCGTGCTTTTCAATGGTCTCAAGCTTAGGCTTTGTAACAGGATGCTTATCTACGAAAATTGTACAGCAGTCTTCGTAAGGCTCGATGGAAGTCTCATAAGTACCAATCTTCTCTGAATAGTTAACAATTTCCTGCTTATCCATACCAATTACCGGACGGAATACAGGGATATCAACTGCGTTATCAATAACAGAAAGGGAAGCCATTGTCTGAGAAGAAACCTGACCGATGGACTCACCAGTTACAAGAGATTGTGCCCCTTCCTGCTCAGCAATTCTTTCCGCAATCTTAAACATAATACGCTTCATGATGATTGTAAGCTCATCGTGAGGGCAATTGTCATAGATAGCAAGCTGGATATCCGTGAAGTTAACAACGAAAAGCTTCATTGGTCCTGAGTACTGAGAAACGATGGTTCCAAGCTTCTCAACCTTCTCTAAGGCACGAAGAGATGTGTAAGGAGGTGAATTGTAGTATACACCTGACATTTCAACGCCACGCTTGCCAATCATGTATGTAGCAACCGGGCTGTCGATACCACCAGAAAGTAAAGAAAGAGCCTTTCCGTTTGTTCCAACCGGAAGTCCGCCAGGACCCGGAATAATCTTGGAATAGATATAAGCACGGTCTCTGATTTCTACATCCAGCATAACACTTGGAGCATGTACATCCACGTGAAGGCCTTCTGCTTCATGAGCCACTAAAAGCTCATGTCCAAGTTCCATATCCATCTGCATAGAATTGATAGGAAATGCCTTATTATTTCTTCTAGTACGAACCTTAAATGAGAAATTAAACTCATCATACCAGTTCTCGAAGTGATCCAGAACAGCCTTCTTAATGGAATCATATTTCAGATCCTCAGAAACTGTAACCGGGCAAAGACCAGAAATACCAAAAATCTTAGTCATTCTGGACAGAGCCTCATCATAGTCATAATCTGACAGAGCTTCCACATAGATACGACCAAAGTCACGTCTTACAGAAAACTCTCCCAGTGGCTTCAAACGAAGGCGAAGGCGCTTACAAAGCTGCTCTTCGAATACATAGCGGTTCTTACCCTTGGTACCGATTTCCGCATACTTTACTAAAAACATTTTTACCTGATTCATAATATACCTCAATATAATGTATTCTCATGCAAATGAACTGCCCATAGATTCATGAAATCTACGCCAAATACATTTGCCAGGATTATCCACGAACATAATGACGAAGCATAGGAAGAATTCTGTTAATTACAGCAACCACTTCATCTACTTCTTCCATGGTATTGTCTTCTCCAAAGGAGAATCTAAGAGTAGACTCAATCTTCGGCTCGTCCAGACCGATGGAAGTAAGTACTGCGCTCTCACGCTTTTTATTGGATGAGCAGGCAGAACCGGAAGAAACAAAGATTCCTTCATTCTCCAGAGTATGAAGCATTACTTCTGCTCTTACACCCACAAAGGAAATGCTGGCGATGTGAGGCGCTTCATGAGAATTGCTAAATACTTCAGGAAGTTTTGTCAGTTCTTCCACAAGATGCTGCTTTAAGGCAGACACCTTAGTCATCTTTTCATCGAAATTTGTAAAGGTAAGTTCAATTGCCTTACCAAGACCTGCAATACCAGGCACATTTTCTGTACCAGAACGCATACCCTTCTGCTGTCCGCCACCATATATGATTGGACGGATTAAAAGCCCCTTCTTAACATAGAGGAAGCCACTGCCCTTTGGGCCATGAATCTTGTGGCCACTGACAGAAATAAGATCAGCTCCCATAGTTTTAGGAATTACAGGAATCTTACCAAAGGACTGAATGCAGTCCACATGGAAGTAAATATCCTTATTCTTTTCTTTAATCAATTTTGCAATTTCCGCAATTGGCTGAACAGAACCAATTTCATTATTTACATGCATGCAGGAAGCAAGAATAGTATCTTCTCTCACGGCAGCTGCGAATTCTTCCGGGTTTACATGACCGGATGCATCTGTTCCAACATAAGTCACTTCATAGCCCTCATTCTGAAGAAAGGCCATAACAGAAAGTACGGAAGCATGTTCAATTGAGGAAACAACAATGTGTTTACCATGTCTGCGACGGGCAAGTACAGAACCAATGATGGCCATATTATTGGATTCTGTTCCACCAGATGTAAAAATTATTTCTTCTGGCTGGCACTTAAGGTGTTTTGCAACAATTTTCGCTGCATCTCTTACATAATGTTCTGCATCCAGGCCCTTATTATGTAGGGAAGATGGATTTCCATAGTCCTCCAGCATTACCTTTGTTACTGTTTCTACTACTTCCGGATAAGCTCTGGTTGTAGCAGAGTTATCAAAATAAATTTCTCTCATGATGATTAGTCTCTTTCCATTAAGTAACCAAGAATAGAAAGTACTGTCATTCCTGCAGTTTCTGTTCTTAGAATTCTATGTCCCAGGGTAACGATTTTTGCACCGGCATCCTCTGCCAGTTTTACTTCACTTTCTGCAAAACCGCCCTCCGGTCCAATAAAGATTGCGATAGAATCTGTCTTTACAGCCTGATCAAATATTTCCCTAGTATAAGAAATGCCCTTGGCGCTTTCATAAGGAAGAAGCAGGCTGGCACTTGCATTTTCTTTATTCTTACCAAGACCTTGTGCTTCCTGAACTGCCTCCTTAAAGGTCATAAAATCACCAATTTCAGGGATAAATCCACGACCACTTTGTTTCGCAGCAGATTCCGCTACCCCCTGATAACGACTAACCTTTTTCTTTTGCTTGGCAGCATCCAGTTTTACAACAGATCTTTCCATCATAACAGGTACAACCCTGGCAACACCAAGTTCCACAGTCTTCTGTATGATCCATTCCATTTTGTCGGATTTAGGCATGCCCTGATAAAGGGTAATCTTCGCAGAAAGCTCTGCAGCGTTCTCTTCAATATCCACAATATCAGCATTTACAAAATCATCATTTACTTCCGTAATAGAGCAAATGTAATTTTTCTGATCAGAGCCCACTACCATAATCTGTTCTCCATTTCTAAGGCGAAGAACATTTTTGATATGATTCACATCCTCGCCCACAATGGTAACGCTCTTATCTGCAGACGTGACATTTTCTACATAAAATTTATTCATATAAATCTCTCTAATTTTCTAAATTTGAAAATAAAATGCTTATTTTGCAACGATAGAAACCCAGTCATTCATCTGAATTACATCCACAATTTCAAAGCCATTTTCGAGAAGAGCATTCTTTACTCTGTCTGCCTTGCCTGAACTAATACCAGATGTGATGAAAAGTCCATTTTCCTTCATAAAAGGACGAACCTTGGCAGAAAGATGAACAATGACTTCCGCTAAAATATTAGCCACCACAATATCATACTTCTTCTGAGGCAGAGGAGTTCCTACTGTTTCAATTTCACTACCGTCCTCTCCGCGATTCAGAACAAGATCCTTTGTATAATCATCTGGAGAAAGGGGACGAATAGAACCGCCATCACCAGTTCCTGCATCTGTAATGTAGTTACGATCCAATAGATTACCGCAGGTAAAACCAATACGATCTGCGTCAAATCCATTTACCGCAGCATTTTCATAAGAAGACTTTATTGCCTGTGGATCAATATCCATTCCATGTACATAACCTGCGCCAAGTCTTACTGCAGTAAAGGCAAGAATACCGGAACCACAACCAACATCAAAGAGGCTGTCTCCTGGCTTTAAATACTTACGAATCTGTCCGATACAAAGCTTTGTTGTTTCATGGGTACCGGTACCAAAGGACATAACAGATTCAATCTTAATAACATGATCATCTGGTTTTTTATCCGCAAGTTCTTCCCAGGTTGGTTCAATTACAATATCATCATAGAGTCTAAATGGTTTGAAATACTCCTTATAAGCATCAGCCCATGTAGAATCGTCCGTTGTATCTGTGATTGTGACAATTCCAGTACCAGAAGGTAAGAACTCAGCTAATCTTTCAATTTCTGCCTTCACATCGATTGTCAGGGCCTCAATATTGAAATCTGGCTGTAAGAAACAGGATACATAAGCCTTACCATCATCCTCTTCCGGCATTAAAGGTACATCAACATACATAGCCTTTAAGTCATCTGCTGAAAGTGGTGCCTTATCTTCAACTAAAACACCCTCTGCTCCCTTTTCGTTCAGGAATTCAGCAACTAAATCTTCACACTCTTCCGTTGTTTCAACAGTAAATTTTTTCCAAATCATTTAGAATCCTCGAATCTTAAATTAAATGTAAATCCAGCTCACTATGCATATCACAAGTTTCGAAAAATAGTCCAAAGAGGCATAGTAAGACAGAATAATCCAAGATATTCTAACATATTTAGCCCAGTGTTTCTATACGAAAAAAGTGCTTCTCAGAAAATACTGAGAAGCACTAAATTTGCACTATATTCAAAAATGAATTATCTCTTTCTGAAGCCCTTCTTCTTGTGATCACCAAATGTGAATCCACCAGCTGAATCTGTTGATGAGCGCGCCTTAACCTGAGGTGCTGATGCATCCTCATACTGGCTCAGAATTGACTTCTGCTCGTCTGTCAGATTTTCAGGAACCTGTACAACAAGTGTTACGTAGTGGTCACCACGAACATTCTTGTTACGAAGAGTTGGAACACCCTTACCACGAAGCTTAACCTTTGTGTTTGTCTGTGTACCAGGTTCAATATCATAGTTGTACGGACCATCAATTGTGTTGAGGGTTACCTTACCACCAAGAGCTGCCTGTGTAAATGAGATTGGCTCTGAAGAATACAGATCATATCCCTGACGCTGGAATGTTGGATGCTTGTCAACAAGAACTGTAACAAGCAGGTCACCACGACCACCGCCGTTTGTTCCAGGTTCGCCCATCTCACGAAGTCGGATAGACTGTCCATTATCGATACCTGCAGGTACCTTAATCTGAATCTTCTTCTTACTCTTAACATAACCAGAACCAGCACAGTTAGAACACTTATATCGAATGATCTTACCTGAACCAGAACATTCTGGACATGCCTGAATAGAACGAGTCATTCCGAAGAGTGACTGCTGTGTATAAACAACCTGTCCCTTACCATCACACTTAGAACATCTTTCAGCCGGATGACCAGGCTGAGCTCCTGTTGCATGACATACTGGACATTCGTCCTTTAATGGAAGTTCGATTTCAGTCTGAGTACCGAAAACAGCCTCCTCAAAAGTAACACGGACCGTGGTGCGGATATCCGCACCCTTCATTGGTCCATTTGACTGTCTTGAAGATGAGCCACCTCCGAACATATCGCCGAAGATGTCACCGAAAATATCACCCATATCGGCAAAGTTGAAGTCACCAAAGCCTTCACCACCTGCATTTGGATCAAATGCAGCATGTCCGAACTGATCATACTTCCTTCTCTTATCTGGATCACTAAGGATCGCATAAGCTTCATTTACCTCTTTGAACTTCTGCTCTGCTACTTTGTCACCAGGATTCTGATCTGGATGATACTTCTTTGCAAGCACACGGAAAGCTTTCTTCAGTTCCGCATCACTGGCATCCCTGCTTACGCCAAGGACGTCATAATAGTCTTTCTTTCCTTCTGCCATAATGTGTCACCTATTCTTTATGAATTAAACTTCCTTGAAGTCGCCGTCTACTACATCACCATCATCACCAAAGTTTGGTGTACCAGCGCCTGTTCCAGCGTTAGCACCAGGACCGCTCTGCTCATAAAGCTTTGAGAAGAGGTTCTGAGCTGATGTCATAAGTGTTTCTCTACCAGCCTTAAGCTTTTCTACATCGTAGTCTGTAAGGTTGTCAATATCTGTTCCTTCGATGATATCCTTAAGAGCCTTAAGGTCATCTTCAACCTTCTTCTTATCAGCATCTGGAAGCTTGTCGCCAACTTCGTTCAGTGCCTTTTCTGTCTGGAATACAAGAGCGTCAGCGTCGTTACGAGCTTCAACGCCTTCCTTACGCTTCTTATCAGCTTCTTCGTAAGCCTTAGCGTCCTTTACAGCCTTATCGATATCATCATCACTCATTGTTGTTCCTGATGTGATTGTGATGTGCTGCTCACGACCTGTACCAAGATCCTTAGCTGAAACGTTAACAATACCATTTGCATCGATATCGAAGGATACTTCAATCTGTGGAACACCACGACGAGCTGGAGCAATACCATCAAGTCTGAATCTTCCGAGTGACTTGTTATCCTTAGCGAATTCACGTTCACCCTGAACGATGTTGATATCTACAGCGTCCTGATTATCCTGAGCTGTTGAGAAGATCTGGCTCTTATGTGTAGGAATTGTTGTATTTCTTTCGATCAGGTGTGTAGCAATACCACCCATTGTTTCAATTGAAAGTGTAAGTGGAGTTACATCCAGAAGAAGAACATCACCGGCACCAGCATCACCAGCAAGCTTACCACCCTGGATACATGCACCGATAGCTACACATTCATCAGGGTTGATACCCTTGAATGGGTCTTTTCCTGTAAGAGACTTAACAAGAGCCTGAACAGCAGGAACACGAGTAGAACCACCAACAAGGAGAACCTTATCGATTTCGTCCTGTGTAAGACCAGCATCTTCAAGAGCCTTCTGTACTGGGATTCTTGTTCTTTCAACAAGTTCACTAGTCAGTTCATCAAACTTGGCACGTGTCAAATCCATATCAAAGTGCTTAGGACCATCTTCTGTTGCAGCGATGAAAGGAAGGTTGATATTTGTTGTTGTCTGAGAAGAAAGTTCCTTCTTAGCCTTTTCTGCAGCTTCCTTAATTCTCTGCATAGCCATCTTATCGTTTGAAAGGTCAATGCCTTCCTTCTTCTTGAAATCATCAAGCATGTACTGTGTAATAGCGTTATCGAAGTCATCACCACCAAGGTGTGTATCACCGTTTGTAGCAAGTACTTCAATGACACCGTCACCGATTTCAATGATAGATACATCGAATGTACCACCACCTAAGTCGTATACCATGATCTTCTGTTCTTTTTCATTATCAAGACCATATGAAAGAGCTGCAGCTGTTGGCTCGTTGATGATACGCTTTACTTCAAGACCAGCAATCTTACCAGCATTCTTTGTAGCCTGACGCTCTGAGTCTGTGAAGTATGCAGGAACAGTGATGACTGCTTCTGAAACTGTCTCACCAAGATACGCTTCTGCATCAGCCTTAAGCTTCTGAAGTATCATAGCTGAGATTTCTTCTGGAGAATACTGCTTGTCATCAATAGAAACCTTATAATCAGTACCCATATGTCTCTTAATAGAAGAAATAGTCTTGTCTGCATTTGTAACAGCCTGACGCTTAGCAGGATCACCGACTACTCTTTCACCAGACTTCAGGAAACCAACAACAGATGGTGTTGTTCTAGCGCCTTCTGAGTTAGTAATAACGACTGGCTTACCACCTTCCATTACGGCTACACATGAGTTTGTTGTACCTAAGTCAATACCAATAATCTTACCCATTTTTCAAATCCTCCATATAGATTTAAATTGTTTACAAAAATTATAATTATCAGCAAATGTATTTGCTGTAATTTACCTTTAACCAAATTGCTCCCAACAATCGCTAATTGGCAACCTTTACCATAGCATGTCTGAGAACGGTATCCTTATACATATAGCCCTTCTGCATTTCTTCAACGACTACATTTTCACCATACTTCTCATCTTCAACATGCATTACAGCATTGTGGAAGTTTGGATCAAATTCCTGTCCTTCACAATTCATTGGAGTAGCTCCAAGTTTTGCAAGTTCTTCCATAAGCTGACGATAAATCTTTTCAATGCCTTCAGAGAAGCCATTCTTTTCATCATCCTTCAAGGTAGCCAAAGCTCTTTCAAAGTTATCAACTACTGGAAGAAGTTTTTCCAGTGCATCCTTTGCACCCATATCGAACATGGCTGCATTTTCTTTTGCAGCACGAGTTCTGGCATTATCAAACTCTGCGAGAAGTCTTGTATATTTATCCTTGTTTGCTTCAGCAAGTTCCTGAGCTGCTTCCAGTTCAGCCTGTAACTTCTTGCTTCCCTTACGGTCTTTCTTTGGAACCGGCTTTGGTCTAGCTGAAACAACAGCCTTTAAATCATCCGGATCAACCTCAGTTGTTTCACCAACTGTTACATTTGTGCCTTCCTGCACTTCTTCGTTCTCTGTAGCAAGAACCTTTTCAGCAGGAGCTGCATTGGCTTCCTTCGCATCCTTTTCAGATTTCAGACTGTGAAGTTTTTCGTCCATTGACTTAGCCAAATCATTCACCTCATTTCAAATTTATTGTTTCTTAAAAATCTGATCAAGTTCATTTGTCAGATCCTTAAGTGTTTTTACGACCTTTTTATAATCCATTCGTTTTGGGCCAATAATACCAATGGTACCCTTTGCACCCTCTGGAAGTTCATAGGTTGAAGTAACGATGGAATAATCTTTCATGTTCTGTACTGGTGCTTCATCACCAATATAGATATGAATTTTATTTTCATCGTCTGGATTTGTTTTCAGGGTTTCATCCGCAAGTTCTGCCAAATCCGTCTTATCTTCAAAGTTCTCAAGGAACTTCGTAGCCTGTGTCATATCTGCGATGCCATCATAGTTTAGAATATTGGAAGCACCACTTGTATAAATGGTTCTTTCCTCTGCCTCATGCACTGCTTCAACAATTCCCTCGAAAATCTTTTCAAGGATATCTGCATATTCACCTTCACCTGCCTGTTTCTTCATGGTCTGCATCAATTCAATATTGATCTGTTCCACGGAAATTCCCTGCAGGAATGTATTTAATAGAAGGTTGAATTTCAGAACTTCTTCATTATTTAGTGGTCTGTCCACATGTATGAGTTTGTTTTTCGCTACATTGTCACCAACTACGATTACTGCAACCAGCTGATCCTGATCTACCTGAGACAACTGAATAAATTTAACTTTCTTGTTCTCCAGCTGTGGACTTGTAACCATGGTGGCATACTTTGTATTGTATGCAAGAACCTTTGCTACCTGCATCAGCAAACTCTCCAACTTATCAACTCGCTGTAGAAGAACGCCCTGCTGTTTTTCAGAATCGCTTTTTTCCTTCATCATGGTATCAACATAAAATCGATAACCCTTATCTGTAGGAATTCTACCAGCTGATGTATGTGGCTGTACGATGTAGCCAAGTTCTTCCAGGTCTGCCATTTCATTTCGAATGGTTGCTGAGGATAAACTTAAATCCGGCAACTTGGAAATGGTTCGGCTTCCAACCGGTTCTCCTGTCTCTAAGTAATTCGCGATGATTGCTGTGAGAATCGTTTTCTTACGATCATCTAAATTCTCGTAGATTTCTTCCTGAGCCATATCCTCACGCTCCTAATTACTCATGCAATTTTTACTCCTATTAGCACTCAACATTTCTGAGTGCTAACCACTGTCTTTAATATACGCTTATGCAAAATTTATGTCAAGCAAATTTATGTAAAAAAAACATAATTTTTGTGATGAAAATATGAATAAAAAGCCGCGAATTCATCAGGTTTTCCACCCAATCAACTCGCGGTCTTATCTATGTCTTTCAAGGCTTTATTCATATTAGCAAAACTATTTGCAAATGATATGCGCAGTCCATTTGCATAAAGGTGATAGTAATTTTCTTTACTGGTCCAATAGGAAGTCTGCCAGAATATAATTGCTTACATCAATTCCCTTATCCGTAAGCCAGACTCTGGCGTCATTATACTCAAGGAAGCCCTGGTCAGAATATTTATTAATGACAGGACCAAAGACAGAAAACATAT